>Ga0187776_10000006_pt1 | contig 153037 bp, 129 predicted proteins | sample 0216_BV02_MP12_2_FD_132426 | JGI IMG/M metagenome (GOLD analysis project Ga0187776, IMG submission 132426) | Tropical peat soil microbial communities from peatlands in Department of Meta, Colombia - 0216_BV02_MP12_20_MG | ecosystem: Environmental > Terrestrial > Soil > Wetlands > Peat...
AGCCGGTTCAGTAGTCGACATCGGATAACGACCCTGACGTGCCCCTCTGGCTGTTCTTACTAGGGTGGGAAATCGAGGCGCAGCTCCGAGGCAAATGCAAGTCGTACAGCATCTCACTACTGAATGCTGCCGCGAGCCCGGCGGGGCTTTCAGCTATTCGCCGCTGTGATGCCTGATTTCGACGGTAATCACGGTCCAGGCGTAGTCGCTTCATTACGAGGAGTCGTTTGGCTTGGTGCCAGTGATGACCCACACGTCGCGATACACATTCCTTGCCTTCACCAGCCGGAACCCGCAAGACTTGAGGGCGTGAACCATGTCGGCCCAGGTTGCTAAGGGGAAGGTAAATCCGACGAACTGTGCGATCAGGCGAGCCAAGGGCCGAGTTCCGTCCTTGCTGAGATACCGATCCACGAGGACGAGGAGCCCATTTTCCGGAAGACGGTCGTACGAGTTCTCTAACAGCCGCTTCGAGACCGCGCCGATATCACAGAACATGATGACGTCGAAGCCGGCAGGCAGCTGTTGGCGAATGTCTCCTACTCGCGTACTGATGCGCCTGGACAGTCTCGCACGCCGGATATTTGCGGCAGCAATCTGGCAGACCGGAGCGATATCAAGAACACAGGCACGCAAATGCGGGTTTTTCTCAGCGAGTGCGATCGACATAACCCCCGAGCCTCCGCCTACGTCGAGCACTGCCCGGCGCCTCGACAGATCCAAGTAGCCTGCCAGGGCCTCTGCGTCATAGCGGTGATAATGAAACAACATCTGCGTGAAGTCTTCGGCCTGTCGCCGGTCCTCTTTCATGACTTCGATGTAGCTGGGCTCGTCCAGCCCCTTTATTGACTTGCAACTTCTGCCGGAAGTGAGCGCCTTTTCCAGCACGGCCAGCGCCTCATAGGCCTCTACGCATTCCCCGGAGTACTGGCGGGTCCAGTAAATCGAACGCTCCTCAATGAAGTACTTCTTTGCGAAAGACGTGTTCCAGTACACATCGTTGGTCTTGTGCAAAAGGCCGAGAGCTACCATTGAATTCAAGAAGGCGCGGTGGTAGACGTTGTGCAGGTTAAGAGCACGCGCGATGGCGCTGGCTTTCATGTGCTTCCTTCCGAGCAGTCGAAACAGTTGCAATCTCTCTGCAGCGACGACCAGGCGGGAAATAATGAACGCCGTTTCTATGCCAATACCCGCGAGGACTTTCTTAGGGAATTTGTCCAGTGTTGGCTCATCCATCTGAGAGCCTCCGTTTCGGCTCCAGCAAGGATGAGCGCGGCGTCCCGAATGTGCTGTGAGGAGGGTCACGATAATGGTTTGATGATTGTCCGACCCTGAAGTCGACCCGTAGATGTTCTAATCAGAATGTTGTTGAAGGTTCATTTCCGGGCCGCTGAATGTTGAACCGCGAGTGCTGAAGGCGTGCGCCGGGCTCCAAAGCACTTTCCCCTTTTGGGCTCCTTCCGTCCGCCGAACGCACGGGCAATTTTCACAATCGAATATAAGCTTCACTTCCGATTCAAGCTGTTATTGTCAATGTCGATGTTGAATTAGGAAGTGCGCATGGCTACCCAGAGCAGTAGCTCAGGTATTGGAGCATCATCTAAGGCGCGCGCCAAGATTCTGATGATGCCTCACCTGGAGCCCTATTGCACTTCGCCCAAGCCGCCTGCCGGTCTCTGGATTTCGCGCTGGCGCAGAAACTCGCGCCGGCCATTTGCATGCATAGCAACTCGCCGGCTCAAGCAGCGAGCTCGCGCGCTCTGGAAGACGGCGCTGATCACCATGATTTTCTGGCTAGCGCTCTCCTGGCTGGCGGTACGAGTACTGTTGGGCGGTTTGTAACAGGGCAGGGCTCGCAATCGAGTGTAACCTCCTGATGATGTCCTGACTTCCGGCGGTGGACTCACCCACCGCCGCTTTTTGTTTGAGCTCACTTTGCCGCTGCCTCGCCCCCAACGGGATCCCTCTAGTAGCCGCAATCCTGTTGAAACTCTCATCATCTGAGCTCCAAACTGCTGCCTTATCTTGTCAAGAACTTCATCAGTCCCCATGTCCTAGATCACCGAGCTGATGAACAATTCATCACCCTGAAAAGTGAGCATTATCACAGCCCTGCCTCTCCATCTCATAGAAACTCCTACTCGAGAGCGCACTGTGCACCGGTCCGAACTCCAGGCCCCATCAGCATGAGTCAGGCGCCGGCGGCCCAGGCCATCTTGATTTGGCCCGTCATACCAGAAGGAGAGCATTCCTATGAAATTCGCAAAGCTCACGATCGCGATTCTGGCGATCGCGTTGGCCCTGTTCCTCATCTTGCCCAACCTGTCTTGGGCGGAAGATGGCGCCGCCGTATACAAGGCGAAATGTGCTGCCTGCCATGGCCCAGCCGGGGAAGGTAAAGTCGGACCGGCAATAAAAGGCACTAAACTCACCGACCAACAAATCGTGGACCTGCTCACAAAGGGGGAAGCAGGCAAGAAGGCCCCCCATGCCAAAGCAGTTAATGGCCTTACCGAAGATCAGGCGAAAGCGGCTGCCAGCTTCGTTAAGGACCTGAAGTAACCACCGCAACCGGCCCTCGGCCGGCTGCGGTTGGAACCGGGGTATGCAGTGATGATCACCGCCGATTTGCGCGCGGTTCATCCAGCTAGCCTGGCAGTCTCGCCGACCTTCGACGGTCTCCGGGCTCTGGTTCTTGGGACAAAAGTATTTATCGCCGGGCCTCGACCCTTCCCCCGGAGGCCCGGGGATTTTCCTTACTGCACTTTGGTTCTCCCACTGAGTGGTTTTACCTCTTCCACGATTGCGGCTTTCGAATCCGCTTCTACGCGCGCCGTGCGTCGCGTTCCCGTTTTTTTGGAGAGATCTGTATGAGCAAGGCACTTCTTTATGACGCCACCCTGTGTATCGGGTGCAAACAGTGCGAGGCCGCCTGCGCTGAGCACAACAAGCTGCGCTACGACGACGGTGTCGCCTCAGAAGCCCGCCAGTCCGAGCACAAATTCACAGTGGTGCTCACAAAGAATGACAAATTTATGCGCCGCCTGTGCATGAATTGTCAGGATCCGGCTTGCGCCTCCGTTTGTCCCGTTGGCGCTTTGCGCAAGACCTCCGGTGGTCCAGTGACCTACGAAGCCAGCCGCTGCATGGGATGCCGCTATTGCATGGTCGCCTGCCCCTTCGGCGTTCCTAAGTACGAGTGGAATTCCATCAATCCCAAGGTTCAGAAGTGCACCATGTGCAGTGATCGCGTCCTGGCTGGACTGCAGACCAGCTGCGCCGAAGCCTGTCCGACGGGGGCCACCAAATTCGGCGACCGCGAACAACTCATCGCCGAGGCCCGCAAACGGATCCAGGACAACCCCGGCAATTACCTCAACCACATCTATGGGCTGGACGAAGTCGGCGGTACCTCGGTTCTTCTACTTTCCAGTGTGCCTTTCGAGGAATTCGGCTATCGGACCGATTTCCCGCGTGATCCGCTGCCACTTCGCACTTACCAGGTGCTCTCCCGCATTCCCGACTTCGTACCGTTGGGCGGCATTTTGCTTGGTGGCGTCTGGTGGATCACGCATCGTCGCGAAGAAGTAGCCGCCGCCGAAAGGCAAGACCGTGAGAAGCCATCATCCGCTCGAAAGGAGAGCGCTCAGTGAAGTTCAAGATTACCTTTTGGAAAATCGTATTCGTTGCGCTCATGCTGGCGGGCGCCTATGCCACTCTCATCCGCTTCACTCGCGGACTAGGCCCGTCAACCAATCTCAGTGACCAGTTTCCCTGGGGCATATGGATTGGCTTCGACGTCCTCTGTGGCGTGATGCTGGCCGCCGGCGGTTTCACCTTAACCGCCGCCGTGCATATCCTTCACATCAAGCGTCTTCATCCCATCGTCCGGCCCACAATTCTTACCGCATTCCTCGGATATGTTCTCGTCTGCGTAGCGCTGCTGTTTGATCTGGGCCGCCCCTACAACATCTGGCATCCGCTCATCATGCGCAACCCCCACTCCGTGATGTTCGAGGTCGCCTACTGCGTCATGCTGTACACCACGGTTCTCACACTCGAATTCTCACCCATCGTCCTCGAGCGCCTGGGGTGGCAGAAGCCGCTCAAGATTATTCGCACAGCCCTGATCCCACTGGTGATCTTTGGCGTCATCCTCTCGACGTTGCACCAGTCATCACTCGGCACCCTCTACCTCATCATGCCCACTAAGCTTCATCTTTTCTGGTACAGCCCGCTGCTGCCCGTCTTCTTCTTCCTCTCCGCGATCGCGGTCGGGCTAGCCATGACCATCTTCGAATCCTCCATGAGCTCGAAACATTTCGGTCGTGAGCTGGAACTGCCCATCCTGCAGGAATTGGGACGCGTGCTCCTGGTGGTGCTAACTGTATACGGCATCCTGCGCTTCGAGGATCTGCTCCATCGCGGCGTTCTCAAACTGCTTTTGACCTCCGGTTATGAACGCAATCTCTTCCTGCTGGAAATCGGCCTCAGCGTGGTCGTTCCTGTCATCCTGCTTGTCTTTAAGAACATCCGCAACTCCGCAGGTGGGCTTTACTTGACCGCCGTTCTTGTTGTCCTCGGATTCATTACCAACCGCCTCAATGTCAGCATCACCGGCATGGAAACTGCCGCCGGCTTGCATTACATCCCCAAGTGGACGGAGGTGGCTATCACTGGCGCCATCATTGCCGCAGGATTTTTTCTGTTTGCGATGGCCGTGAAGTACTTACCCATCTTCTCCGAGCACCAGACTGCGGAAAGGCCGTCCGAAGTGCCGGTGCTGGTGAAAGCAACGGTCTTGAGCCATGCCGGAGACTGATCAACTCGATGCTGCCGAATCATATGCTGCGCCATCGCACCTCTGGCGTTTCCGTCGCCTGAGCCGCAGCCTCAGCACTAAGCTGATTGTCCTGTTGCTCGCGGCCATGATCGTCACCTTCGCTCTCCTCGGCTACGTCAACATCCGCCTCCACCGCCGTCATCTGGAAAGCGCTACTCTCGCCGCTGCTGAACGCATGAGCGACACAATGAAGCGCAGCGCCTCCTATCACATGATGCGCAACGACCGCCAGGCATTGTACGAGCTCATCAATACGATCGCGCGCGAGCCTGGAATCCTTCGCATTCGCATCATCAATGAAACCGGCAACATCAGTTTTTCCAGCGATACCAGCGAAGTTGGGAACCGGGTCAATACCCAGGCCGAAGCCTGCACCGGTTGCCATGCCCAGGCGCAGCCACTCACACGTCTGAATCGGCCTGATCGTTTTCGCATCTACCGCGCCGATGGTTCCAGGATTCTTGGAATCATCACCCCGATTGAAAACGCTCCCGCGTGTAGCAACGCCCAATGCCACGCCCATCCCGAGAGCCAGAAGATTCTGGGAGTGCTCGACACCAACCTGTCGCTCGCGCGCGCGGACTCTGCTCTCGCCGAAAGCACACGCCAGATGCTCGCTTACACGGCATTCGCCGTGCTATTCATCGCAGCCCTTACCGCTTTATTCGTGTGGCGCGTACTTGCTCGGCCAGTAAAAGCCCTGACCTCCGGTACGGAGAAGCTGGCCGAGGGTGAACTGGGATACCAAATCGCTATCGATTCCTCTGACGAACTGGGGGATCTGGCCCGCTCGTTCAACGACATGAGCCTACAACTGCGTTCCGCCCACGAAGAGATTACCTCCTGGGCACGCACTCTGGAAGAGCGTGTCGCTGACAAAACCCGCGAGCTCAAGAATGCCCACGAGCAGATCCTGCACGCGGAGAAAATGGCGTCTCTCGGCAAGATGGCTGCCGTTCTGGCGCACGAGATCAACAATCCCCTCTCCGGCATTCTCACCTACGCCAAGCTGCTCCGGCGCTGGATCGACCGCGTCCAAATTGAAGAGAGCCGCCACAAAGAAATCCAAGAATGCCTTAGCCTGATCGAGAGCGAAAGTCGCCGCTGCGGAGACTTGGTGAAGAATCTGCTTACCTTTTCCCGCACCGCGCCGCTTAACATCGCGCAGGGCAATCTGAATTCCGTTGTCGAGCGCGCCCTGAAACTGGTTCAGCATCAGCTCGACATGGCGGGCATTCAACTTCAGACCGATCTGGCTGAAGATCTTCCTACAATCGCTTGCGATCAGGCGCAGATCGAGCAGGTCCTCCTGGCTTTGATCATGAACGCGCACGACGCCATGCCGCGGGGCGGCAATCTGTGGGTGCGCACCCGCTACTTGCCGCAAAGCCAGCAGGTGGAGATTCAGGTGCGTGACGATGGCGTTGGAATTCCCAAGGATTTGCTTCCGCAACTCTTCGAACCGTTTTTCACCACTAAGGAAACTGGTAAGAGCGTAGGTCTCGGGCTCGCTATCAGTCACAGCATTATCGAGCGCCATCATGGTGTGATCGAAGTGGAGTCCGAACCCGGGAAAGGAACTACTTTCTACATTTTCATGCCGGCAGATGCCAAAGCTGCATCGCCTAGCTCTGCCCTGGCAGCCACATCGAGGTAACTGCAATGGAAGGCAAAGGGAAAATTCTGATCGTTGACGACGAACTCAGCGTACGTGACTCGCTTAACAAATGGTTCCGCGAAGAAGGCTACGAAGTCGGAACCGCCGAGAACGCCAGCGAAGCTCTCTCCCGCATGGCGGAACAATACTGGGACGTATCGCTGGTGGACATCAAAATGCGCGGCACCGACGGCATCGAGCTGCAGCGCCGCATGCACGAAATCGATCCCGAACTGATCTGCATCATCATGACCGGCTACGCTTCCGTCGAAACTGCGGTCGCCGCTCTTAAGAATGGCGCTTATGATTACGTCACTAAACCGCTCGATCCGGACGAGATCGCTCACACCGTAGCCAAAGCTCTCTCCCACCGTCGCACCCAGGAGGAGAATGTTCGCTTGCGGGAGGTAGTCGCTGAAACCGCCATTCCTTCTGACCTGGTTGGACAGAGCGCGGCCATGAAGCGCGTATTCGAGGCCATTGAGACTGTGGCGCCCACCGACGTCACCGTGCTCATTAACGGCGAAAGCGGCACGGGCAAGGAACTGGTTGCTCGAGCCATCCATGCTGCCAGCCCGCGCCGCTTTCACCCGCTCGTCGTGCTCCACTGCGGTGCGCTGACAGAAACTCTGCTGGAAAGCGAGCTGTTTGGGCATGAGAAAGGAGCCTTCACCGGCGCCCAGTATCGCAAGAAAGGCAAGTTTGAGATCGCCGAGGGCGGTACGATTTTTCTCGACGAAATCGGCGACATCAGCTTAAAAACCCAAACTGATCTCCTGCGCGTACTGCAGGAACGCGAGATCGTACGGGTGGGGGGGAATCAGCCCATCCATGTCGATTTCCGCTGTGTTGCCGCAACTAACAAGAAGCTTGAAGACCTGATCGACGAAGGAAAATTCCGGCCCGACCTCTTCTATCGCTTGAACGTGTTTCGCATCGAGCTGCCTCCGCTTCGTGATCGTAAGGAAGATATTCCGCTGCTGGTAAATCACTTCACCAAGAAGTTCTCATTACAGATGAACAAACGAATCAACCGCGTAGCACCCCCGGCGATGGATCTGCTGCAGCAATACGAATGGCCCGGCAACGTCCGTGAACTCGAAAATGCGGTTGAACGCGCTATGGTCGTTGCGCAGGAGCCCGAACTACGCGAGCAGGACTTCATCCTCCATTCCAAAACCGCACCCGAGCCCCCGGAGGCGAAGACGTTGGAGGCTATGGAGCGGATCCACATATTGCGTGTTTTGGAAGAGTGCGGCTGGAACCAGACGCGCACTGCCGAAGTGCTCAACATCGACCGCGTTACCTTGCACAACAAACTCAAGAAGTATGGATGGAGCCGCGGTGCTCTCGTTGAAAAATAAATGAAGCGCTTGCAACTGCTCGCGGTAGGCGAACTCGAGGGGCGCGTGCTGGAAGGCTTAGCTGTCCAGCTCGCCCACCATTTCGCCACTCCTTGTCAGGTGCTGACCACTACCTTGGATCCGAAATTTGCCTTTCATTCCGAGCGCGGCCAGTATCACTCCAGCGAGATTCTCGCTTGCGTTCAGCATCACGTGAACAGCAACACTTGGCGTTTGCTCGCCGTTACCGACGTTGACCTCTACATCCCCATCCTCACCTTCGTTTTCGGTGAGGCACAGATGGGCGGCTTTTGTGCTCTCATTTCCACTCACCGGCTGCGCCAGGAGTTCTACGGCCTTCCTCCCGACCTCGATCTTCTGCATACCCGCATGCTGAAGGAGGCGGTCCACGAATTGGGCCACACCTTGGAATTGACCCATTGCGACGATTACCGCTGCGCGATGGCCGGTTCACATGCGGTGGAATGGATCGATTTGAAAGAGAACTCGTTTTGCCGATCCTGCGCCAACCGCGTGCTGGAACTCGTGGGGCACGGTCCCCGATAGCTCAACGCCGAAATGCGATCCCGACGATGGTAGGCATAATGCAAGAATTCTTACTGCCTTCGTTCCCCAGTAAAGAGGCCGAAAATGAAAATGTTCTTCAGATTTCAACTATTTTTGATTTTGCTCTGGGCAGTTCAGTTTTTGCCAGCTCAAGAACGTCCTTTCATTCAGCCAAACACCATATACGTAGGTGCAGACGGTAAGTATGAGACGCCGCCGGATACTATCGTGTTGCAGTTCAATATTTCCGCTCAGGAAAAGTCTTCACGTGATGCCTATGACAGGGCTGCGAAGGCGGCTGAACAAGTTCGCGAAATCCTGCGCTCCAACGGAATCGATCCCCGGCAAGCCGAGGTTGGCTATTTCTCCCTGATGCCTGTGTACGACTATCAGTCACCCAAGCGCAAGCTCGAAGGTTATCGCGCCAGTTCCAATGTAACGCTCAAACTTCGCGACTTCAGTAAGCTTCCCGCAATCGAAGACAAGCTGGCGGATATGGATGTAACTGGAAATCAATCCATCAATTACACCCTGGAAGACATGGAAGCAGCGAAGGCAAAAGCCTCCGAGGATGCCTTCCATAAAGCGCGTGCGCAGGCCGCAGCCATCGCACAGGCTAGCAACCGATCTCTGGGTGAATTGGTTTTTGCCTCCGTCAACATCGCGGAGCCCATTCGGCCTATGCCTATAATGGCGCGGGCGGAAGCCATGGCTCCGGCGCCTCCTCCAACAGCAGAATTTTCTCCTCAAAAGATCACGATCACGGCACACGTGAATGCGCTGTTTGCACTGAAGTAGGAGGATCGAATAGTCGCGGAGCCAAATCTTAAGCTTTCAGGTTAGCTGTGGCCCTTTCGCGGCGAGTCTGGCGCGTTAGCCCTCTAAGCCTTCGCAAAGATTCGTCCCAGGAAGCCCTTCTTTTTCACAGGCGCAAAGTGCAACGCCTGCAGCAATGATTCGATTTCCTGCTCGGAGAGCGGCGGCGTGTCCTTCCGCAGTCGAATCATCTCCTGAAAAGAAGTGAAGCGGTCGATGCAATAGAAGCAGTCGCGGATGTGCTCCTCCGCCAACTCCCGTTCCCGCCAGGAGACCTGGCCATTGATGAGGTTGTTGAACGTTTTGAGTGGAAGGCAATGTTCAGTTCGGGTCTTTTCCGCCGCCTCAATAAGCACGCGTGCAGACACGTTAAACGCCTGCGCCGTGGCGCCAGGGAGCACTTGCCCCAGTTTTTGCTGCGCCATTTCCTTCACCGCATTCGCGGTAGCCTCTGCGTTCATCATGATCGGTGCGATCTGCGGGGCTGTGTACCCTTTTACGAAGAGCCATAGGATTTCCTGCTCGACCACGTTGAGCTTGCGCATGATCTCGCGCATCTGATCGAGCGAAATCTCCGGAGCCGGAATCCGCGAATTGGCGCGGCCATAGGCGAAAACCAACTGGCGGAACTCCATCATGAACTCGCGTTCATTCTGAAATTTAAAGCTCCGGAACCAGGCATTTCCGTCCTTCTGTGCGCTCTCGAAGACGCCTTGGATATGGCTACCGATCTCGGGAGAGAGCGAAGGAAAGTAGTGGCTTAGCAGCAAGCGCGAAATTGGCGCATAGTCTCGGACGAACTCATGCCAACCCGTACGCTGCCCGTCGGCGCACTCCTCCACCATCAGAAAAATTGTTCGGATTGCCATACCGGATGCGTCGTGGCGACTGCCGTTCCAGTCTAGCAGAAGGAATACCTGCGCAGGGTAAGTTGCGACCTACTTACTCATGACGCTTCTATCTGCTTGCAGATCGTTCGCATCGCAGACGCAGCGAAGATCATCTTTCAGCGGTGTAGCTTGGCCTCGTCCAGCGTCAGGGCCCGCTGCAACACCATCTGCACGCTGGTTCCTTCTGGCAACAGGATATCGTTGCCTCTGGTCAACATTGCGATTGCCAATCCGGTTGCTGCCCCGGCAGCCCCGCCAATCCCCACGCCCTTTCCCGTGCCGCCGCTCGCGAGACCACCGATGACCGCGCCAGTCGCTGCGGTCTGGGCAACCTGCGCGGCGTCCTTCCCCTTTGAGGAATTCTGCTGAATGGTGCCCTCTTCTCCCTTTACGTGTTGGTTTTCCGCTCCCGGCACATTTTCCACTGCTCCCGGCAACATCGTGGTATAGCCGCTGGGAAATACCAGGCTGGTGAAATGCATCAATACTTCTGCGCGTCCTTTAACGCGGCCCGGCCTCTTCACCTCCGTGATCCGACCCTGAACGTAAGTCCCGGCAGGAATGATCACGCGGTCATTCCCCGTAATAGGGAAAGTTGTCTCAGCATAAACCGCATCGCCCACCTTGACGCTCTTTGTGGAGATTCCCTGCTTCAAATGCAGGGGGATTTGCGTGCCTGCAGGAAGGGTGACCTTGCCCTCGCTGAAAATCGGCGAAAGATTGGTTCCGTGCGCGAATGGGTCTGTGTTGGACAGCGGCTCTTGCGCCATAGCCGCGCACACCAGAACGGAAAGTAGTGACACCAACTTTAGAGCACGCATAGCGCTGGTCTCCTCCAGGCTAACTGGTGGCCAAGTATAGCTCCGAATCTACGCGTTTCTTGCTTTAGGTAACTAGATTCCGCGTCTGTTGCAAAGGGTTGTCCCGAAACGATCAACCAGCTAGGCAACATCGCTGATTTTGTCATCACGAGCAGGCTTCAGCCTGCCAGAGATCTGCAGTTCCGCTGAATGCATTGGGGTGCCCCAAGTTCGCGCCGTGATCTTCGGCGCTAATCTGGGATGACCAAATGTTGATTGCCGACTGCTAATTGCGGCTTAGTAAATCAGATACTTCTTCTTCAATTTCACAAACTCATCCAGTTCATCTCGCCAGCCTTCCGTGATAATCCGTGGATCCTCATTCGCCAGCAGCGCGTTAAATGCCGACTGATTGCCCAACAGCTCGATCATCCGATCCAGTTGGAACTGAGACGGATAAAGCTTGCGCAAGGCCGACGCTAGCTCAATCCCCAATTCCGTCGGATCAAAGAAATTCCGATCCACCACTACAATGTTCACCCCGCCGCACAATTGGTTGGCGTAATTGCTGGATATCGGCGTAAAGCTCACCGGCACGAAACGCACCCCCTGGATCATGCGGCCATTGAGATACGCAGCCAGTTCGGTTGGCTTGATCCAGGGTGCTCCAACCACCTCAAAGGGAGTGCCCGTCCCTCGGCCGACGGATATGTTGGTCCCCTCAACCAAACCCACCCCAGGATAGAGCGTGGCTTCAGTCAGGCTGCGCATATTCGGCGAGAGATTCACCCAAGACAAGCCTGTGGAATCGAACCAGTCTCCCCGCATCCATCCGTTCATGGGAACGATCCTCAGCCGAGCTCCGATGCTTCGTTCCGAATTGAAAAGCTTGGCCAGTTCCCCGACCGTCATCCCATGGCGCACAGGCAAAGGGTGATAGTCCACAAAGGCGCCGCGCTGCAGAGTGGAGATCGGCCCTTGTACAAATGCCCCAGTGATTGGATTGGGACGATCGAGCACGATCAGATCAATTCCCGCTTTGGCCACACCCTCCAGGAAATAACCCAGCGTGGTCTCATAGGTATAAAAGCGCACGCCGACATCCTGAATATCGTAGATAACCGCATCCAGATTCTTCAGTACCGCAGGATCGGGGCGTCGTTTAGCGTCGCTGTCCCCATAAACGCTATACACCGTAATCCCGGTAGCACTGTCGCGTGTATTGCCGATTTGCGCGGTATCCAATCCTCCTGTGACGCCGTGTTCAGGGCTGAAAATCGCGACCAGTTCCACTCCCGGAGCATGCGCGAGCACATCGATCGTTCGCCGCCCGCTGGAATCGACGCCGGTCTGGTTCGTGACGAGACCGATCCGGGTTTTGTGGCTGTCTTTCGATTGCAGCTCTTGGAAGTTGTGCGATTCCAGAACATCAATGCCGGTCTTGACCATTCCATTGCGAAACATCACGCGGTGGGCTGCGCTCAAGGTCTCGTTGTATCCAGTAATCTGCCGCAGCCGCACTTGTTCGCTTTCTGACGGTGTCAGTTTCAGCGCCGTCGCCACCGCAGTCGCCACCCGCGACCGTAAGGAGACGATGGAGTTTTGTCCCCGTGGGTGCACCGAGTTCGCCAGAATGATGATGTAGGTGTTGGTTGATGGGTCAATCCAGAGCGAAGTTCCGGTGAATCCGGTATGACCAAATGATCCTACTGGCAAAAACTCACCACGGGTGGTGGAAAAAGGCGAATCGATGTCCCAACCCAATCCTCGCAACGAGCTCGCTGTCGGCGGTTGCTGAGGTGTGCTCATCTTTTCGACGCTGAGAGCGGAAAGGATGGGAGCTCCGCCGTCCAGAAGCGCCTGCGCATAGCGCGCGACGTCATCGGCCGTCGAAAACAATCCAGCATGTCCGGCTACTCCGCCCATCCTGCGCGCGGTAGGGTCGTGCACCACCCCACGCAGCATGACTCCGCGTTCATCATATTCCGTGGCTGCAATTATCGGCCGCCATGCCGCAGGTGGTGTGAAATCGGTGTGCTCCAGACCCAGCGGTTTAAAGATGTTCGTGGTCGCATAGGCATCCAGGGAAAAGCCCGACACCCGGCGAACTATCTCTCCCAACACGATGTAGTTGATGTCGCTGTAAAGGAACCGCGAGCCCGGCGGATAGACTGGGGTCTCTTCCATCGCCATGCGGACGGCAGTGTCATATCCCTCCCAGTGCTGCTTCAGGTCAAGATCTTCGGCCAGCCCGGAGAAATGCGTCAGCAATTGGCGCACCGTGATGTCCTGTTTCCCGTTCATCCCAAACTCAGGAATGTATCGCGTGACCGGATCATTCAGTCGAATCTGCCCCTTCTCCAGCAGTTGCATGCTGGCAGTGGCAGTGACCATGCATTTGGTGAGGGAGGCAACGTCAAAGATCGTGTCGGCGGTCATGGGCTCGCGCGTGGGTTCCAGACTGCGAAACCCGAACGCCTTCCGGTAAATCACGCTGTGATCATGGCCAATCAGGACCACTGCGCCGGGAGGCTTTTGTTCTGCAATCGCCTTCTCCAAGATTTCGTCAACTGCGGCAAGACTTGGCTGCTGCGCAAGGAGTGGACAACTCAGGACCAGCAGGATCTGCGAGAGGAGCAGTCTGATGGAGAAAGAACGAAACTTCGACAACTTCCGGAATGGGCGCATTCTGGACTCGGATGGCAAGTGCAACGCGAATGTACAAGAGGCAGAGGGCACCCGCAAGACGCGAAGGTTTAGCCCCTGTTGTCATGCTGATGACCCAGGATGGGCGGAAGAACGCGCGAGCTAACAAAAAAGGCAGGTGCTTTCACACCTGCCTCCTCAAATCGAACTCAGAATCCCGCTTCTAGAACTCGAAACGGATTCCAAATTGCGAGCGGAACGGCGCGCTGAAGCCAGGTCCAAAAGAGCCGCCTCCCGTGCCGTACACCCCACCGTTCAGAGCGCAATACGGTCCGCTGATCGGTCCACTGAGCGGTTGCAGGAAGTTGGGTTGGCTGGCATCGTTAGCCACCGAATTACACTTGTTGAAACGGTTAAACAGGTTGTGGAACTCCCAGAAGGGGCGAATTGCCAGCCAGTCCGTGGGATGGAACCGCTTGGCAATGCTGAGGTCCATTTGCACGAAGGCGTCCCCGCGCAGGGAGTTGGGTTTGACCTGCGTACATCCCGGAGCGGAGGTAATGGGTGCATTGTTGGGGTTGGACCCTACACAAACCCGATCTACGTACGGCCGCCCATCGCCATCGATGTCAACACCAGGGTAAAAGTCGATCGGACGCGCCGATGACGCTTGGAACAGTGGCGCCAGTTCGATCCCCCACTTCGGCATGAAGATGCCGCTGATCACAAACCGATGCCGCTCGTCGAAGTCCGTGGGTCCCCAATTGTTGGAGCGGAACTGGAAGGCTCGATCCGACGTCAGGTAGGAACCTCCATACGACGACACTGGAATTCCGCCCCAGGAACGCGACCAGGACAGAACGTAGCTGGCCTGAAACCCGATATTGTGCGACATGCGCTTCTTGAATACGAAGTTGATGCCGTCATAGAGCGAGCGGTTATTGCTGGCAGCAGTACGCAAATCGGCAAGCCGGCCTGCGCCAATTCCCGCCGCCGCAAACGCCGCATCCAGCAAGCGAGTACCAGCTCCATTGACGCAGCGCGGATCTGACGTGGAACCCCCGAAGGCTGGGTTGCATATCGACCCGATCCGGGGATTGTCGTCCAACATGCGGAATTCATGCGTTCCTAGCACGTGGGTGTAATCGACGGACAAAGCGTACTCGGGATTCAGTTCGATCGCGCTGCCGATCGACATCTGCTGCGACCAGGGATCGGTCAGTTTAGGATCGTCCAAGCGGCCGCGCGCGCCGAAAGCCAGATCGGTGGCAGCAGCAGCAGGCGCCGGCAGTGGGTCGATGCCATAGCGGAAAGTTGCCAGATCACCGGCGGGAGACGGAGGACCGCTGCTATTCGACAAGTCGATCAGACCGCTCTGGTATAGCGTAGTGTTCGACTGCTGAATGGACCACAACGTCAGGTTTTGGAACACCTGATCGCGTGCGATGCCATAACCGCCGCGGATCACGATTTTACCCGCCCCCGTAGGATCCCAGGCAAAACCGATTCGTGGTTGGAATTCCTTATAGGAAGCGGTGGTTCGCGTCAAATCATCGGTGCTGCCGGCGAGATACTTCGCTCGCGCCAAGCCCTCGGCAGCGGCGGGGCTGGTCGGATTGGCGGCAATTAGTTGCCGCAGAATCGTAACTACACGGTTCGTCTGCAAGGGGTCAGTGCGCAACTGGGGTGGAAGAACGAACAAATTCGCATCCCAACGCAGGCCGAGGTTTAATGTTAAGTGGGAAGTAACCTTGAAATCGTCCTGAAAATACAGCCCCAGGGCGTGAGGATTTTGAGGATTGTCAGTACGGCCGTTGCCGGCGCTATATATCAGTTCTTGCACTGCACCTGGCGTTGACAATCCTTGAGGATAGTCCGCGGCTTTAGCGCCAAAAATAGTCGTCGGATCATCAAAGAAGATAAGTTGGTATCCAAGACCGGAGAAGAAATAGCCACCCATCTTGGCAATGTAAATCCAGTTCGCGCCCACTTTCAGGTTGTGACGTCCTTTCACCCAGCTGAAGTCGTCGCGGAACTGGTATTTGCGGATCAGGGTTTGTTGCGGAACGTTTATATTATTGCCCAACTCCGCACTTGGGAACGTCAGCAACGGGTTAACCGCGGTTCCGCCCCCGGCTACCGGCAATGTGAAGGTGCGGCCGGGAGTGGCATTGATCTCATTCACGAAATCCTGGAACTGAAAGGCAGCGACGTTCACCTTGTTATTCGAGAGCGCATAGCTGTCCTGCAGCACCATGGAATGGAACTGGTTGGTATTGGCAGTCGCTTCTGAAAGATCTGCAATTGGAGTCCCCGCCGTTGTCGGTTGGTCATTCAGCGTGTTCCACCGCTCGCGGCCGTAGCGCGCAAAAATGCTATGGCGCTCATTGAATCGATAGTCGAGCTTGATCGTCGCAAGCTGATCAAAAAATGGCGTGTCGATCTTGGTGGCGGGAGATGCCTGGGGCAGAAGCTCCAGGTTGGCCACCGCCGTGGGGTCGGGATTGATGGCCGCCAGCTCGCGCTTGTACTCGTAAGCTCCAAAGAAGAAAAACTTGTCCTTAATAATCGGTCCGCCCACCGATCCGCCGAAGTGATAGCGATGGTAAACAGGCTTGGACAGTTCCACATCGTCGGGTGTGAACAGCTTGCCGTCGGGGCCGGCCGTGCGGTCGAATTCTGACTTTGCGTTAAAGGTGCTAAGTTGAAACTCGCCAAAAGCTGTCCCGTGCAGTTTGTTGGTGCCCGACTTGGTCACCACGTTCACGACACCCGCCACCGCGCGTCCGGATTCAGCGGTGTACCGGTTAGTGACGACGTTGAACTCCTGGATGCCTTCTAAGGTGTAATTCTGTACGATGCCGCCGATAACCGTATCTTTGTTGTCTCCCCCATCAACGTTGTAATCAAAAGCGCGACCGTCGCTTCCGCCAGCGCTCACCGTGCCTGAGCGGCTCTTCGTGGGATCAAAATTGGGTGCGGGTTTCACCCCAGGGACCAGGGCCATCAGGGAAGCGAAATTGCGATCTCGCACCGGAAGATCTCTGACTTCCTGCGGGGAAACCGAGCCCCCGATGTCAGATCTACTAGTCTCAATCAGAGGTGCTTCGCCGCTGACCTCCACCACCTCGGTAGAGGTACCGGTGCGCAACGTAAAGTTCAGGGTTAGCGCTTGACCTACAATGATTTCAATATTCTTCTGCTCGAGCGTGGCAAATCCCTTGGCTTCGGTCTTAAGGTTGTAATGTCCGGGAGGCAACGCCACCAAGCCATAGTTCCCGGTGGAATTAGTTTGCGTGGAGCGCGTAAAGCCGGTTTCGACCTCTGTCGCACTGACTGTAGCCCCGGTCACCACCGCTCCGGAGGGGTCGACCAAAGTTCCATTGATCTGACCGGTAGTCACTTGCGCAAAGGCACTCGATGCAATGAGCAGCGCTGGAAGGAAAAGCAGGCGGATATACTTTTTCATGCCACGACCTCCTGTTGGGGAAAACCTGTCCAGATGAAGCAGCGCCGGGAGGCAACGGGCGAACACCTATTATTTCGGGAGCAAGGGCTCAATTTCTCCGCAGGACTCGTCCCACCACCCGAAACTGCGAGTTATTTACTTTGTTACTGCCCGTTTATCCCCGATTATCGGCAATTCACAATCCAAAAATGCACACTCGTAACGGATTGAAAACAATCACGCTACCCAAAGTGGAACAGTGGATATCCAGCAAATGGAATTGTTCGGAACCCTCGGTTACGGGTTTTCATATGATCGTTGAATCCGAATCCAAGGCGAGAGAGTGACTCTTAAGTGATTGCCTTTCGCACGTGGGTGCTGTCTGCTATAGAGAGTTCTGGAGGAAAGCGAGGCTCAACGCCCCTGACCACGTCAAACACCACGACTGCGTTTCAACGCTCACTGAAATCGCAGCGCTCCAATTTCTCGCCAGCCTTCGAAGTGCTCGAGCAAGCCATCGCCGACGGTGCCTTTCCCGGCGCCTCGTTTGCCGTGACGCACCGCGCTCAATTCGTGGCGATGGATGGCGTAGGACGATTCACCTATCAGCCGGAATCTCCGCCGGTGAAGCCGGAAACCATATGGGACTTGGCCTCCGTCACCAAAGCGGTCGCAACTACCAGCGCCGCCATGCTTTTTTTCCAGCGAAGTCTTTTGGATCTTGATCTTCCACTTGTGGAGATCGCTCGCAACTTCGATACCGGCGACCCTCGCCGACGGCAGGTCACGATACGAATGCTGCTTACTCATAACTCCGGTCTTCCCGCTTACGAGCGCCTCTTTAAGACGGCCCACAGACGCGAGGAGCTGATCAAGGCCGCCTTCACTCTTCCCCTGGTCACGGATCCTGGAACCCGCACCGAGTACAGCGACATCGGGTTCATCATTCTTGGTGTGTTGCTGGAACAGATAACGGGCGAACCGCTGGATCGATTCTGTCGCCGCGAGATATTCGATCTGCTGGGAATGAAGCAGACGACGTTCAATCCGCCCACGGAGTGGCGGACCCAGATTCCCCCCACTTACGACGATCGTGAGTTTCGCCATGGCATCGTGCAAGGCGAGGTGCAAGACGAAAATGCCTGGGTCATGGGAGGAGTCGCTGGGCATGCCGGTTTATTCTCTAGTGCTGGTGATCTCGCCCTTTTTGCGAACTGCATCCTGCAGGGAGGGGCACCGATCCTCGAGCGGCACACCGTGGATCTGTTCTGCCAACGGCAACTGGGGAGTGCCCGAGCTCTCGGCTGGGACACGCCCACCCCACCTTCCCAGGCCGGCCGATACTTCTCTCCCAACTCAATCGGCCATCTTGGCTATGCTGGCAGCTCGTTGTGGATCGATCGCGACCGCCAGCTGGCCGTGGTTCTTCTCACCAACCGGACTTGGCCGGACCGTAGCTTACAAAAGATCAAATACGTCCGGCCCATATTCCACGATGCCATTGTGCGCTCGCTGGGAATTGACGTGCCAACCGATCACAGTTGAGTATAAAGACTATCTCCTCCGAAACGTAAATGAAGCCAAAGCGCATTTCCTCAGCTGTAGATCTGGCCCGGCTCGAGACCGAACGCCCCAATAAGGCATCCTCGGACCTCGACACCAGGTCGGCACTCGAAATCGCTGGGATCATCAATGCCGAAGACAAGAAGGTGGCGGTCGCCGTGGGCAGCGCCCTGCCGCAAATTGCCCGAGCAATCGAAACGGTCCGCGACGCGCTGCGCAGCGGGGGCCGGCTGATTTACGTTGGGGCAGGCACCAGTGGCCGCATCGCCGCCCTGGATGCGGTGGAGTGTCCGCCTACCTTCAACGTTAGCCCGAAGGTAGTGCAATACGTAATCGCAGGAGGAGTCCGCGCCTTAGGCTCTGAAGCTGAGGCGAGTGAAGACTCTCGGGAGGCGGGACGGCGGGACTTAGGGAGGTTAAGCCCGACTTCGAAGGATGTTGTGATCGGCATTGCCGCTAGCGGCCGCACACCGTACACTCTGGCCGCCATCGAATACGCTCGCCGGAAGGACGCGAAAACGGCGGCAATTGTTTGTAACCCCGGCACGCCCCTCGAAGCCGCTGCCGAGGTCCCCATTGTTATCGAAGTGGGCCCTGAAGTGGTTTCCGGCTCCACCCGCATGAAGGCGGGCACCGCTCAAAAGCTGGTGTGCAACATGATCACCACCGGTGCCATGGTCGGTCTGGGCTATGTCTACGGCAATTTGATGGTCAATGTGCGGCTGAAGAACAAGAAGCTGCTCGAGCGCGGCATCTCCATCCTTCAGCAAGCCGCCGGCATCCAACGCGATATCGCCATTCGCACCTTACGTGCTTCTGGACGAAGCCTTCCGGTTGCTCTGGTGATGCTGAAGGCAGGGATTTCGAAACAGCAAGCTCAGCAGCGGCTGAAAGCTACACGCGGCAACGTCCGCCAGGCGATTGATGCGGTGTAGAAAGCAGGCAGCAGATGTCAGAAGCACGCGCCCAGCGTCGCCGAGCAGCACCGCAATCTAGTCTTACACACCTTCGTGATCATCCATCCAGCCCGGCGGCTCGACTTACAATCTCGGTTCCGTACAATAACTCAGAGGTTGGAATGGACAAGTTTGTCATCCGGGGTGGCAACCCTCTCCTGGGAACGATTCGCATCAGTGGCGCCAAAAACGCAGCTCTGCCTGCTATGGCAGCCGCCATTCTGACCGAAGAACCGGTGATCCTGGAAAACATTCCCCAGGTCCGCGATATCGAAACCGAACGCAACCTTCTCACCAGCATGGGCGCGGAGGTGGAACTCGGTTACGGACGCGCTTACCACCGCACCACCATTTGTTGCAAGAATCTGAGCTCCCCGGAAGCCAGATACGAACTGGTGAAGACCATGCGGGCCTCTACCCTGGTCTTGGGTCCTCTGGTAGCTCGCATGGGAATTGCACGAGTCTCGATGCCCGGCGGCTGCGCCATTGGTGCGCGACCGATTGATCTGCACATCAAAGGCCTCGAGCGACTGGGAGCCTCCATTACCCAGGAGCACGGCTACGTTGAAGCTCGCGCTGACCGTCTCCGCGGTGGCCACATCGTCTTCGACCGGATTACCGTCACCGGCACCGAGGACTTGCTGATGGCAGCCAGCCTGGCCGAGGGTCCCACTCTGTTAGAGAACTGCGCCCGCGAACCCGAAGTCAAAGACCTTGCTGATCTTCTCATCAAAATGGGGGCTCAGATAGAAGGCGCAGGTACTTCGACCATTCATGTGCAAGGAGTCGAAAGGTTACACGGCGCGCGTCACCGTATCATTCCTGACCGCATTGAAGCCGGAACCTTTGTGGTTGCCGGCGCGCTGACCGGGGGTGATCTGAACATCGCCAACTGCGATCCCGCTCACCTTACGGCTCTGCTGAACAAGCTGGAAGAAGTTGGAGTGAAGGTCTGGCGGGGGGCGGAATCGGTACGCGTAATGGGAAACGGCGAATTGAAGGCTGCGGATATGAGTACCGAAGAATACCCGGGCTTCCCTACTGACATGCAGGCGCAATATATGACTCTGGCGACCCAGGCGAATGGCACGTCAATCATCACCGAAAATATTTTCGAGAACCGCTTCATGCATGCGCAGGAATTGACCCGCATGGGAGCGAACATCAAGATCGAGGGCAGACGCGCCATCGTGCGGGGCAAAACTCCCTTGAGCGCTGCCGCGGTGCTGGCATCGGACCTGCGTGCATCGGCCTCCCTGGTATTGGCAGCGCTGTTGGCCGATGGTGAGACCATCATCGACCGCGTCTATCACATCGATCGCGGCTATGAGCGCATTGAAGAAAAACTGCGCGGGGTTGGGGCCGAAATAAAGCGCATCAAAGAGTTATTTCCCAAGAGACCGGCGATGCCAGTCGAGCAACTGACTTAATCACCTAACTGGTTGGAATCATTTCCCCGCCCCTGCCAGCGTGATCGCCAACCCCGTAGTCAGCAGAAAATCGTTACCCTTTGTACCTGGTAGCGGGTTACTCACATAGCGGTCGCTGGCCGTGATCTGCCAGGCAAAGATGCGGCTGATCTTAGTCGTGAATCCGGCATCGAAGGCAAACCGATAATCACCTGTCGATCCGCTCAAGTACGGAAGGATGTAAGCCTTCTCGTTAAAGCTGGTGCGCTCGGAAAGCTTCTGCGTCCACTCCTGGCCGATGCTCGCGGTAGCGTAGTTATTGGAAACCCCCGTCCCGTACTTCTCATGCGTCCACGCCATTCCGCCCAGGATGTCAAAGGTCGTCTTCGGCTTGGCAATCAGATGGTAGCCGAGACCGCCGCCGATAATCGATCGAATGTCCAGCTTCTGCAGATCGTTGGACTCGAAGTCTCCACTGACATAACCGAACACTTTCTTGGTGACATTCCGTTCGTAGCGGATCCCCCCGCGGATCGTGTTGGCGCTGACCGTGTCCGTAATGTCATCCTTGTTATAAACCGATGCCTCATACAGGCTGATTTTGTCATTGCCAGTCTTACGATCCATATTGGCGCCGATGGCGAGGTTGGTGGTGGCGCTGTTGCCACGCGCCAGCGCCAGCCCAAAATTGGCTCCGCCTACCCACCCTTCCATCAACCCCGGATGCAGCGATTTTTCGTAAGCCTGCTGCTCGGATTCCGATCGCAGCGCCTTCAAGTTAACAGCAGGAACCCGAAGCTCACGATTGTCGCTGGTGTTTACTACGATCTCCGAATCCTGCCGGCTTAGGCTCGATACACTTAGCTTCTGCTGATCTGAAGTCTGGACATAAACCGGCTTTTCTGCCGTTACCTTGCTGATCGCGTCCCACTTGATCGTCACGGCGTCGGCAAAATCCGTCTTGAGCGTAAGCTTGTTGTCGTCCAGCTTGACGATGCTCCCTGTTAGCCGGTCTCCATTCTTCAGGACCACCTGGTCTGCACCAGCCTTACAGGACAGCAGCACGAGTGCGAAGAGCAGCAAAGACTTGCGGTTCATAGAGATTCTCCGTTGTCCGGGTTGAACAGCCCGGAAATACTAAGGCACCAGTAAACACATCAGAAGAGAAAGATCGAAATCACGCCTGGATTTCCCCAGGATCACAAAGTCAAATCATTTTTGAAGCGCGAGAAATTTTCTGGGACGAGCCGTTCGCTCATCGGTATGCTCTCATAGAAAGAGGGTCTGGAAATCCACTCAGCGGGCATGGTTTTCCCGCCTCCAATGCGCCGGCCAGAAGCCCTTGCCTATAATCAGGGAACTAACTTCCATCTGGATTTCGTTTCAAGGAGCCTGCTCATGTCGATGTTTCGTGGTTTGCCGTGCGTCATTCTGCTGTCGATCTCATGCACCATGCTGGGCCAAAGCGCCGCTTCGGGTTTTCCCCCTCCGCCTGCGCTGAACCATTTCGACGCTGGGGTTGTCGATCGGGCACTCGATCCGTGCAACGACTTTTACAAATTTGCCTGCTCGAAATGGCTGGCAGCGAATCCGATTCCACCAGACCAGGCGGTCTGGGGAACAGGCTCCAATCTGCAACTGTGGAACGAAACCATGCTGCGAGAAACGATGATTCAGGCGTCTGATCCAAAAGCCTCGCGCGATGCCACCCAGCAGAAGATTGGTGACTATTGGGCAGCCTGCATGGATGAGAGCGGGATTGAAAGCAAGGGTCTGAAAGCGATTCAGCCCGACCTGGATCGCATCAAGGCTCTAAAGAGCAAGGCAGAGCTGCCCGAACTTATTGCCCGAATTCACCAGAGCGTTCCCGCGGCTTGGAATGGCGACGAAAATCAGACCGCGGTAGCCGCTTTCGGCGTCGGCCCGCAGCAGGACTTCAAGAATGCCGCGTTGGTCGTGACCAGCATGGACCAAGGCGGCATGGGCATGCCAGGCCGCGATTTCTATCTCGACAACAATCCCAAGCTCAAGGAGACCCGGGGGAAATATAAGGAACATGTGCGCAAGATGTTCCTTCTCACAGGCGAGAGCGAGGCCCAGGCCACCGCAGATGCCGCTGTGGTGCTCAAGATGGAAACCGCCTTCGCACAGGCAGCCATGGACCCGGTCAAGCGCCGTGATCCTGAGAACATTTATAACGTGATGACGCTTACACAAGTGCAGGCCCTGACTCCTTCCTTTGACTGGAACCGCTACCTTAAAACCGTCGCTGCGCCCACTCCCCAGCACTACATCGTGACTGAGCCGAAGTTCTTTCAAGCCTTGGAGCAAGCAATCAAGGATGAGCCGCTCGAGCACTGGAAAACCTACCTCCTGTGGTGGACTCTTCACGGCAATGCTCCTTACCTGAATAAAGCCTTCGTGCAGGAGAATTTCGATTTTTATGGCCGCACCCTCACCGGGGCGCAGCAGCAACGCCCACGCTGGCGCCGCTGCGTTGCTTTCGCCGATCGTGATCTCGGCGAGGCGCTGGGCAAAGCCTATGTGGCCGAGGCTTTCCCGCCGGAAAGCAAGGAGCGCGTCGATGAAATGGTAAGCAGCATCGAACAGGCACTGGCTCGCGACATTGACTCTCTCAACTGGATGAGCCCCGAGACCAGGAAGCAGGCGCATATCAAGTTGGCTGCCATCGAGAACAAGATCGGATATCCCAAGGTATGGCGTGATTACTCCAGCGTGACGATTGTGCGCGACAACTTCCCCGAAAATATTCACCAGGCAACGGCGTTCGAGTTCCGGCGCCAGCTGAACAAGATCGGCAAGCCGGTGGATCGCGGCGAATGGGGTATGACGCCACCCACCATCAACGCTTACTATGATCCCCAGTTGAACACGATCAACTTCCCTGCTGGCATACTTCAGCCGCCCTACTTCGACCCCAAGGCAGATGACGCGGCCAATTACGGTGCCATTGGCGTGATCATCGGCCACGAAATTACTCACGGCTTCGACGACCAAGGCCGCAAATTTGACGCCAAAGGTGATTTACGCGACTGGTGGACGCCGGAAGATGCAAAGAAATACGACGAGCGCGGGAAATGCATCTCGGACGAGTACACGGGAGAAATTCCCGGCCTGGGCGTCAAGCAAAATGGACTGCTTACACAAGGAGAGGACACCGCCGACAATGGCGGAATTCGTATTGCTCTGATGGCTCTGGAAGAGAAATACAGAAAAGCCGGCAAATCGTTGGACGAGCCCGGTCCTGACGGATGGACAGCGCGCCAGCGCTTTTTCCTGGGTCATGCTTACTCGTGGTGTGATGCCTGGCGTCCGGAGGTCGCCCGCACCATTGTGACCACGAATCCGCACTCGATGCCTGAATTGCGGGTGAACAATGTGGAATCGAACATGCCAGAATTCTCCCAGGCCTTTAGCTGCAAGCAGGGCGTGAAAATGGTGCGCGCCAACGCGTGCCGTGTGTGGTAGCACTAACCATCGGCAGAAGTTGCGTTCTGCTCGTGAGATTGGGTGCTCCAGACCGCCCAGCACGGCAAAAACTAGACGGGATGCCCCACCCTTCCGCTCCCTTTTGGCGGAGGGTGGGATCCCAAAATGTCCTTACCGCCTTCCGCCTCGATTGCCACCGCGTCCACCGCGGCCGTCGCCGCGGCCATGACCGCCACCGCCATGACGGCGACCACCACGATCACCGCCACGATCACCACCACGCTCGCCACCGCGATCATGATGGCGCTCTCCCCGCTCTGTATACCCGGCGCGCACCGGCTCGTCAGCCTCGTTCCCAGGCTCGACACTGCCGCCTTCGAAGGTCATAGGCGTTGCAGCCTCGCCGCCCTCCATCTTGGCACGCTGCTCACGCAAGATGGCCTTGCGCGAGAGCCGGATTCGGTTTCCCTCAATAGAGAGCACCTTCACCAGTATTTGATCGCCTTCCTTTAGCTCGTCGCGAATGTCCTTAATGCGGTGCTCAGCCACTTCGCTGATGTGCAGCAAGCCATCGGTTCCCGGAAGAATTTCCACGAAGGCGCCAAAGTCAGCCAGTCGCTGCACCGTCCCCAGATAAGTTTTGCCAATCTCCGCCGTCGCAGTGATGTCGCCGATCATCTGCAAGGCTTTCTTGGCTGACTCCTGGTCGTTGGAGGCGATGTTGACTCGACCAGAATCTTCCACATCAATCTTTACGCCCGTCTCTTCGATGATGCCGCGAATCACCTTGCCTCCCGGCCCGATCAGGTCTTTGATCTTGTCGGTCGGGATCTGCAGGCTGTAGAAGCGTGGCGCGAATTCCGAAATCGTCGAGCGCGGTTCGCTGAGCACCTCATTCATCTTGCCGAGGATGAACATGCGCCCTTGCTTGGCCTGAGCCATAGCCTCTCTCATGATCCCGGCTGTAATGCCCGTAACCTTGATGTCCATCTGCAGAGCCGTTATACCGGTATCCGTCCCTGCGACCTTGAAATCCATGTCGCCATAGTGATCCTCAGCTCCGGCGATATCGGTCAGGATCGCGTACTTCTCGTCTTCCTTCACCAGGCCCATGGCAACCCCAGCGATTGGCGATTTCAGCGGAACTCCCGCATCCATCATCGCCAGCGATGCTCCGCATACCGTGGCCATCGACGATGATCCGTTGGATTCCAGGATGTCCGATACCACGCGCATGGCGTAGGGCCAGTCCGCTTCCGGCGGCAGCACGCCGCTGATGGCGCGCTCCGCCAATGCACCGTGGCCGACCTCCCGGCGTCCCGGGCCGCGCAGAAATGCAACTTCTCCTACTGAGAAGGGCGGGAAGTTGTAATGCAGCATGAATCGTTTCTTGGCTTCGCCTTCGAACTGCTCCACCCGCTGCATGTCTTCACCCGTTCCCAGCGTGGTGGTCACCAGCGCCTGCGTCTCGCCACGCGTGAAGATGGCCGAGCCGTGGGCCCGCGGCAGAACTCCCACTTCAATCCAGATCGGCCGGATCTGATCAAACTCCCTGCCGTCAGGACGGCGCCGTTGGCCGATCACCTGGTCACGGAAAATCCGCTCCCGCAACAATTCGAAATAATGCGAAAGCTTGACCAGCTCTTCTTCGTTTTCCTCAGGGATCTCAGCCTTCAGTTCGTTCTTGATTTCCTTGACTTTGGTGTAGCTTTCCAGCTTGGGATACTTCTCCGTGTTCAGAGCATCCGTAAGACGATCACCCACCTTCGCCTTCAGGCGGTTGTAGTAGGTTTCATCGAACTCGACCGGTTCCACCTGGCGTTTCTTCTTGCCGCCTTTTTCCGCCAGCTCCGTAATCGCAGAACAGATTTTTTTGATCTCGGCATGTGCGAACTCAATCGCATCCACGATCGTGTCTTCCTGTATTTCACTTGCCCCGGCCTCAATCATGACGATGCCGTCCTTGGTGCCGGCGACCGCCAGACGCAACAATCCATCGCGCTGCTCGTCATAACTGGGATTCACGACAAACTTGCCGTCGATCAAACCTACCCGCACTGCCCCGATCGGCCCGAGGAACGGAATGTCGGATAGCGCCAGCGCGCAGGAAGCGCCATTGATAGCCAGCATGTCGGGATCATTTTGTGTGTCTGCAGACAACACCAGGGCTATGACCTGGGTCTCGCATCGGAAGCCCTCAGGAAATAGCGGTCGGATGGGCCGGTCGATGAGACGGCTAGTGAGAATCTCGCGCTCGCTGGGACGTCCTTCGCGCTTAATGAATCCCCCGGGAATGCGTCCTCCGGCGTAGGTGTATTCACGGTAATCCACCGTTAGGGGGAAAAAGTCGATGCCTTCGCGAGGTTCAAGATTGGCTACCGCGGTGGCGAGGACGACATTGTCGCCAGTGCGGGCTACTACCGATCCACCGGCCTGTTTTGCTAATTTCCCGGTTTCAAAATTGAGAGTTTTTCCGCCAGAGAGTTCTACGCTTACTTCTTGCTTCATCTGTATCCTTCTTCTCAGTTGTGCACGTGAGGAAACCCCGTCCAGCAGCCTGAATTCGTGTGGAAAGGGGATCCGAAGACAAGGGAAACGTGTTCAGCCGGGGACGGCAGAAGAGGCTCTCCGATCTTCCGCTAACTATGGCGGAAGATCGGCAAACGCACCTATTCCGAGCGCAGCCCTGCGGACGCAATCTGGCTTGGCAGCTATTTGCGGATGCCGAGTTTCTGAATAACGTCTTTGTACCGCTCGGAGTCGTACTGCTTGAGGTAGTCGAGCAAACGGCGACGCTTGCTAACCAACATCAACAGACCCCGCCGCGAGGCGTGGTCCTTGGCGTGTGTCTTGAAGTGGTCGGTAAGCTCGCTGATCCTCTCGCTGAGGATGGCGATTTGAACTTCAGGACTCCCCGTGTCGGTCGCGTGGGTGCGGTACTGCTCGATGATGCCCTTTTTCTGCTCTCTGGCTAACACTGAACTTCGTGCACTCCTGCTTTTCTTCAGTCTCCTTGTTACTTTGGCAGAGTAACATGCGCCTGTCTGCTGTGTAAAGCCAAGCGGAACAAGGGCTTTCGTTGCTGATCTCACCGTCGAACCAACCTTGCCCGATGCATTAGAATCTCAGTGTTCGGGGGGAATTGAATTCCGCGAGGGCGGACCTCCGCGCAGCCGCCGGCGGGGACAAAGGATGCGAACTTGAGGTGCGAGCACTGCGGCACAGATAATGCCAAGCGTAACAAGTATTGCAGAAACTGTGGGGGCCGGATCAGGCCTTTAGAGGTTTCATCGAGTGAACCACTTGATTGTTGGCAACCCTCGCCAGATGAGACCCCCGGGGTACGGATCGAAGAAGCTCATGAGCCGCCTTCTGATTCCCCCCTTGTACCAGCTGCGGTCACGAGTGGGTCCTTAGATGCCCTTGTGGGTGGGCCAATTGAGGACTTTGCCGCCGCTGTGCGTCAGTGGGAGACAAGCGCCCATCAATTCCGCGCGGAAGATGACAAGCCTACTAACGGAAACCGCCTCGAACACCTGGAAACACGAGAACTAACCGAAGAAACTCCACCCTCACCGGTTCTGACCTCCGCGAGTTTGGCAGATGCGAAGATTCCCCAAACGTCCGAGACTTCATCTCCGGGCCGGCAATCTGAAAATCGCTTCTCCCGAGAGCAACAATCTCCTGCGACCGTCGTACGAGCCAGCTCTGCGCAGGTTAACTACAGCCTTAACGGCCTTTCTGCAGTCCCAGCATCTCAGGAACGACCCACAATGCGCAGTTCCAGCGCGACGGGCGGAGCAGTCCCCCCAATCAGCGGTCCCTCATTCCTGGGTTTGAGCGAAGAGCAAGAGGATCCTGACCGCTACGATTACCTGCTTGAAGACGATGGTGATCGCCATATCGGCCGTTGGCTGCTGCTCCTGCTATTGGTTGCCGGACTCGCCGCTGGTTACTGGAAGCGCGACGAAATTCGGGACATCGCCAATTCACCCGATGTCGCACCCATCGTGGCAAAGATCCGCGCCGCGGTTTCTCTGGATAGCTGGATCGCGAGTTCCAAGACATCGAGTGCCCAGCAGCAGACATCCTCTTCGGAGCAACGGCCAGTCAACCTGCCAGCTTCCACACAGGACACTGCAGCTCGCACGCCTGACAATCCCACAACCGAGCATGCTGCATCGGACGAAGCTTCACTCCATAAAAGGGAAACAAGCGAGCCCTCGCGTGCGGTTTCAACTGCGGCGCCTGCCTCAACAGACGCCGGGCAAGCCGAAAATCCGAAGGCGGTTCCTGGCACGGAGAAACACGCCCTGGCAGCTAAGGAAGGCAACCGCGCCGGTGCAACTCCTGCAGCAGAGCTGGCCCCAGCAGAAAAGCCAACACCTCAAAGTCCGGCTTCCCAGAAGGCCGAGGAGACATCTGGCAAGCGAGCTTCTGCCGTCATTGATACTCCTCCGGATAGCGTGCAACCACGAAATGCCGCACGTCAGGATCCTTTACTTGTTGCGGGCGAAGAGTATCTTTACGGTCGAGGCGGGCGGCATAACTGCCAGAAGGCTCTCTCCTCATTCCGTGCCTCCGCGGAACAGGGAAACCCCGAAGCCATGAGCCACCTAGGCGCCATGTACGCTACGGGCCATTGCGTGACACGCGATCGTGTTCTGGCTTATCAGTATTTCGCCAGGGCCGAAGAGGCAGGCAGCACCAATCCCTGGATTAGCCGCAACCTGATAATGCTCTGGCGGGAAATGGGCAGCGACGAGCGCCACCTGATCACCAGCGCCAGAGGACGCTAACTCCCGGTGTAAATCATCCGGAAGGAAACCCTCTGAGCAGGGCTTAGTGAATTCGAGTGTCATGCTGAGCGACGCGCCGTTGTTGCTTTTCGACCCGCGTTTTTCGCGGGTCGGAGGCGCGGAGTCGAAGGATCTTGCCTTTTTGCTCACCTCACCAGGGCGCTGCATGAGCTCAACCCAGCATCTCTGAGCCGAGCGCTGACCAAAGGCAGCGACACCCTTATCACCAGTTTTGTTCCCATATCTTTTTCTCGCGCGCTGAAAAAATTCCCCGCGCCGCTGTGTGCCAGATCACAACCCCCGGTGTCTATTCGGGCAGCGCATGCGCCAAACCTGATCGCGGGTCCTCGGTGGCCTGAGAAGGAGGGCGTGTGTTCGAAGATTCCCTGTTCGCCTCAAAACCTGTCCGCAGCTGGCAACGCCGCTGGGCGGCGCTGGCTTCCTTTGTGATGCAGAGCCTCTGTGTTGGCATTCTGCTTTGCATCCCGCTGTTCTTTACCGACGCGCTGCCGGTTCGGCGCTGGATTTATGGCCCGCTTCCCGCTCCTCCGGCTCCGGCGGCCGAAGCGCCACCCACAACCCAGCGTTCCACTCGGGCTGCCGCCAGCGAAGTCGTCGGCGTCCACTTGATCCAACCCCCGGCAATTCCTCGCGGCGTAAAGAAGATTGAGGATGACGGGGCACCTCCCGCCATCTGGAGCAGTGCAGGTCCTGGCGTTGCCGGCAGTACGGGAACTGGCAATGATGATTTCATGAGCACCCTACTGGATCAGGTCCGGCCAACTGCGCCCTTGCCCAAGGCAACTCTCCCAAGGGGTCCGGCGAAAATCTCCACCGGGGTTGCCGAAGGACTCCTGATCTCCAAGGTGATTCCTGTCTATCCGGCCCTGGCGCGCTTAGCCGGCATTCAAGGGCAGGTCGTACTGCAGGCGGTGATCGGCAAGGATGGAACCATTCAAAACCTTCACGTGCTGCGTGGACATCCGCTACTGGTCGAATCGGCCATGGACGCGGTAAAGAAGTGGCGCTACCGGCCATATTTGCTGAACAGCGGGCCGGTAGAGGTGGAAACCCAGATTACGGTCAATTTCTCGCTCACCGGTAGAGCCATCGATGGCCAATGACGGCTAGGCTGGGAACCCGCCCGATCCTTGCGGACGACACTCCTTCCTGTGACGCAACTCACAGACTGCCCGTACATCCCCGGCCAGAATCCGACAGCGTGCAGGATTGAGGCCGGAGCTTATTCCCGGCCGTTTCCGCTGCGCATTCATATTCTGGTAGCGGCATTAAGTCGTCCTCCGGCCTTATAAATTTCTCCGGTTTCAGCGGCCTGGACCGGCTGAACCGCGCTCAGGGAGTAGCTATGGATTCAGAAAGCATCACCCTAACTGACAATCGTAACGGGAAGTCCTACACCTTTCCGCTGTTCAACGGCAATCTCCGCGCCACTGACCTTCGCCAGATCAAGCTGCAGCCCGACGACTTCGGCATGATGACCTACGATCCTGCCTACATGAACACCGCCGCCTGCCAGAGCCGTATCACCTTTTTGGATGGCGACCGGGGCATCCTCCTATATCGTGGCTACCCGATTGAAGAGCTGGCGGAAAACTGTTCCTTCCTGGAGGTCGCCTACCTGTTGCTAAACGGCGACCTGCCCAACGAGGCCGAACTGAAGGAATGGACCACTGAGATCAATCACCACATGCTCATTCACGAGAACGTGAAAAAGTTCATGGATGGCTTCCATCACGACGCCCATCCCATGGGCATGCTGATTTCCACCGTGGCTGCGCTCTCGACCTTCTACCCGGCGTCACGCAACATACGTGACCCGCTGGTTCGCAAGCTTCAGATCACGCGCCTGATTGCCAAAATGCCCACCATCGCTGCGTACGCCTATCGTCACCGCAACGGGCTGCCGTATGTTTATCCCGAGGTTGGCCTGACGTACGCCGAGAACTTCATGAACATGCTGTGGAAACGCACTGAGCCTCGCTATCTTTCCAACCCCGTAATGGCGCGGGCTATGGAGGTCCTATTCATCCTGCATGCCGACCACGAGCAGAACTGCTCCACCAGCACGATGCGCGCCGTCGGCAGCTCGCAAGCCGATCCCTATGTATCCCTCGCAGCTGCAGCCGCAGCCCTTTCCGGACCCCTCCACGGCGGCGCCAATGAGGAAGTGCTCACGATGCTGGCGCAGATCGGTTCCGTCGATCGCGTCCCCGATTACATCAAGCAGATCAAGGAAGGCCGTGGCAAACTCATGGGGTTCGGACATCGCGTCTACAAGAATTACGATCCCCGTGCCCGCATTATCAAGCGAACCGCGGAAGAAGTGTTCAAGGTCACCGGCCGCAATCCCAAGCTCGACATCGCACTCGAGCTGGAGCGGATTGCACTTGAAGACGAATACTTCATCAAACGCAAACTCTATCCCAACGTGGACTTCTACTCGGGCATCATCTACCAGGCGATGGGATTCAGCCCCGAGATGTTCACCGTGCTGTTCGCCCTGCCGCGCACCGTGGGTTGGCTGGCACAATGGCAGGAGATGCTGGAGGATCCGGAACAGAAGATCGCGCGTCCGCGCCAGGTGTACACAGGACATGCGCTGCGCCACCTGGAGACCCACGATGAGAAAAGCGCACTGGTAGCGGATTAGCTGCTCTCAGCACATTGCCTGTTCTCAGGAAGTGAATAAAGCAGACTGCCCCATTCTCGGCCAGCATTGACCGCGAATGGGGCCTGCTTTTTTCCAGTGTAAGTTAGTCTGCTATCCGGCAGCTTTTCTTTAGGTAGGCAGCGAGGTGGATCGTCATCACGAGCGGGCCCTAATGAGCCTGCTTTTGGCTCATTGGGGTAGAGGTGCGGCCGCCAGGGATCTGCAGTTCCCCAGAGTCGACGTCGGAGGGGAGCCATCGCCCGTTCAGACTCAATGCCGAATGCTGTTTGCTGTTCTACGCGACCCCGTCGAACTCCGGTGTGAGGATGCCATTTTCAGTCCGGCCTGGTTCTGCCTTGGATCGAGTCAACCCGTACTCCAGGCCGCGATCAAACGCTTTGTCGTTGAGCTCTTTGAATGATGACGGAACCGAATCCGCGATAGCACTGCGCAGGGAGTCGGGGGAGAGCAATCCGGTAACTGCCGCGAAAAAGCCTACCATCACCGAATTCAGTACCATCTTCTTGCCCAGTTCTTCCGCCAGGCGAGTTGCAGGACAACCAAACACCTTGGTTCCAGCTGGAAGATCTGCCACTCGCACCAGATCCTGTTCGATGATGAGCGTGCCGTTGGGCTTTAGCTCAGGCACAAATTTCGAGTAGGCCTCCTGCGACATCACTATCAGTATGTCCGGCCGCGTGACATATGGATACAGCACCGGAGAATCGGACAAGATCACCTGCGCGCTGCAGGCGCCACCGCGGGCCTCGGGACCAAAGCTCTGAGTCATGGTCGCGAATCCGCCTGCATAGATGGAAGCTGCCCGGCCAATGACAATGGCGGTAAGAATCACCCCCTGCCCTCCAAACCCGGCTACGCGAACCTCGGTCAAATGCTGCATGCCGCCTCCGTGCCTTGCTCGACGTAACGCTCGCCCAAAGACTCGCTCATCCGGTCGTGCATTAAGACCCGGTAATCGGGACGAGTGCGATCGACAAATTTGCCCACAATGATCTCGCCCTGCTTGCTGATGCCAACTTCGCTGGTCGGCGCTCCATTGCGAATCTTGCTTTTCTCTTTGTAGAACTTCATGGTGTCAAGGCCGTCGCCCATCTTGTTGCGCCGCTGATACAGAGTGGGGCACGGCGAGAGGATCTCGATAAAACAAAAACCCGGTTTCTGGAAGATTTCTGCGATCGCTCGCGACAACTGGCGCACGTGATAGGTGGTCCAGCGTGCAACATAGACCGCCCCCGCTGCCTCTACCAAATGCGGCAAATTGAAAGAAGGATCAAATGTGCCATATGGGTTGGTCGAGGTGATGACATCATCGGGAGTCGTGGGCGCGGTTTGGCCTCCTGTCATCGCATAGATCAGGTTGTTCACACAGATAATCTTGAGATCCACATTGCGGCGGGCGGCGTGAATCAGATGATTCCCTCCGATGGCCGTAAGATCGCCGTCGCCGGAATAGACCACCACATTGAGTTTTGGGTTCGCCAGCTTCAGTCCTGTGGCAAATGGAATGGCGCGTCCGTGAGTGGTATGGAACGAATCCAACCGGACATACCCGGCAACGCGCCCTGAACAACCTATACCGCTCACGATCGCCAGATTATCCAGGTCCACCTTGGCATCGAGCAGCGCCCGGGTAAAACAATTGACAGTCGTCCCGATTCCGCAGCCGGGACACCATATGTGCGGCATGCGGTCGGAACGCAGAAACGGCTCAACAGGATTGATAATCGCCATCAGGCTCATTTCGCTGCCTCCACGATCGCTTGCAGGATGGCCTCAGGGTTGTGCACGCTGCCGCCGGCATGGCTCACTGCAATTGTTTTGGCAGCGCCGCCTACAGCGCGCTCGACCTCTTGAACAATCTGGCCCAGATTGATCTCCGGCACTACAAACGCCTTCACTCGGCTGGCCAATTCGCGAATGCGCGCCGCCGGAAATGGCCAGACGGTAATCAGCCGCAGTTTTCCTACTCGAATTCCCTTTTTCCGGGCCAGGTCGACCGCACGTTGTGCCACCCGTGAGGTGATCCCATAAGAGACCACCACCACATCGGCCTCACCGAGGTTGGCTTCTTCAGTCAGGGTGATCCGGTCCACCGCATTTTCTATTTTTTGCTTCAGGCGGCGTACTAGCCGGTCTTGCACCTGCGGCGTCATCGCCGGATATCCGCGCTCGTCGTGCGTGAGTCCGGTGACGTGAAACCGATATCCCTCGCCGGCGTGCACAATCTCCGGAACGCCATCCTCGTCCGGTTGATACGGCTGATATTGATTAGGCGGTTTGCTAGTATGCCGCCGCGGCTCGACTTCGATTTCACCGGCCTGCGGGATCACCACCTTTTCAGTCATGTGGCCCACGACTTCATCCATCATGATCATGACCGGCACGCGGTATTTCTCCGCTAGATTGAAGGCCCTTATGGTGAGATCAAAGCATTCCTGGGGCGAATTAGGGCAGACCGCAATCATTCCGTAGTCGCCGTGCGAGCCCCAGCGTGCCTGCATCATGTCAGCCTGCGCCGGAAGGGTTGGCAACCCGGTGGACGGCCCTCCCCGTTGCACATTCACAAACACGCAGGGCGTCTCGGTCATGGCGGCATAGCCGATGTGCTCCATCATCAGCGAGAAGCCTGGGCCTGAGGTCACCGTAAAGGCCTTGGCGCCGCCCCAAACTGCCCCCTGGATGGCAATCGATGCCGCAAGCTCATCTTCCATCTGGATGAAAGTTCCGCCTACGGTGGGAATGCGCGAGGCAAAGCGTTCCACAACCTCCGTGGAAGGTGTAATGGGATAGCCCGCGGCAAAACGAGCCCCTGCTGCCAGCGCGCCCTCGCAGCAGGCGTGATCTCCATCGATAAAGTGGACTCCAGTGAGGACTCCACGCGGATCAGCGTTCATGAACCTGCCTCCGAGTTGTCCGGGGATTTAATCCGGTATCCGAAAATCGCGAAATCAGGGCAGTACATGCCACACAAATCGCAGCCGCTGCATTTCTCTGGAGTAGCAAGATAAGGGGGGTGGTATCCCTTGGAATTAAAAGCTGTAGAGAGCGCCAGCACTTTCGTCGGACAGAACTCCACACAGAAACCGCAGGCCTTGCAACGCTCGACGTGAATTTCAACGCTACCTTTAGCCATTTCGTCCTCAAAGCGGTGGACTCGGCAAAGGCCGCTATCCGCTCGCCATCTGAACCTGCTTCCACTGCGCCCCCCAGAATCGGCTCCCTCATCGCAGGAACAAACCATCGTTCTTTGCGTGAGCCCCCCGGCGAAAGACGCTTTCGTTAGAGAAAACGTGCGAGATACGGGACAAACCCGTCGCCACCACACTGTGGCATTGTGCCGGGCGATGTCCTAGCCGGGTATGACACGCGTCACAAATAGTTGTGAGGAGCGGGCGGCGTACAACCACCGTGATGCCGGTTTAGAGTCCCATCACATTCTTCTGCAGCTTCTGGTAACCGTGCTCTTCCGCCCACAAAGAAAGCGGGATGGCAGCCAATTCGTCCACCTGAGGAATCGCCAGCCCATTCTTGGTGAGATCAATGGTGTTGAGATAGGTGTGGCAGGTGTCACAGGAGTCCACCCGGATGTAGTTGAACTGCTCAGCCTGATAAACAGGCAGAGACTGATGGTTCTCCTCACCGCAAGCCGGACACTTCGTCCGCAAATAATGCCACTCGCTGGCGCAAAGCGAACACAGCAACGAGCGGCGGCCTCCATCCCCTTCCGGACGGAGCACAGCTAGCGACGGATTCCCTCCGCAAGCCGGACAGGACGACCTGCCATCCGACTCGGGAATGCTTGCGTCCTTCAGAACGTATTCTGCGTAGGGCTGCGCCAGGACGAGAACGAAAAACGAGTCCGCACTGACCTCCATTTCTCCTGCCTGGAACGCCACAATTAGCGCTTTCCAGCGCTGTTCACCACCCTGAGTGAGATCGCGGGCTCGTGAAGCAAGGGCCGCCGGACCCGATTTTTCGATCAGCTTCAGCAAACCGGGAAAGTGTGGCAAAAGGAGGGCGGGCTTCAGGTCCTGCAGAGAGAATCTCTGAGCGCCATCCCGTAACGCGGAATTAGCACAGAGCTTCTCATACACAGTCTTCTGGAAACGGGCGACACCGGCGTAGAAGCGCAACACCTCGGCGGCGAAAGGATACTTGGCCGCCAGCTCCTCCGCGCGGCGTGCGCGCGCTTCCCAAGAAGCTCGCTTAGCTTGCACCACCATAAGATCCTGCTATAACTCCAGTGTGCTCCCGGGGTTCAGTTCTTCCGGTTCCCAGGTGCGGCGAAAAAGGCGCGCCCCATTCGAACCATTCAGCGTAACGGCGCCAGCGGACACCAGCAACATCGCACCTTCGCGGAGTCCGACCACCGGAGTTTCATTTTCCTCCAGATACTGCCGCAGGCGCTCCTCCCGGGTCTCGCCCATGTGCCTGGAATTGGGCTCTGGATCAAGATAATGCGGATTGATCTGGAATGGTACGAGACCTAACGCGTTTAAGCTGGGCGGCTGCACAATCGGCATATCGTTCGTGGTCTTGATAGTTGGACAGGCAACGTTTGAACCAGCACTCGATCCCATGTAGAGCATGCCGTTCTGGACACGTTCGCGAATCCTCCCTAGCAAATCGAAATCGTAAAGACATTTCAGCAGCCGAAAGGTGTTGCCCCCACCGACGAATATCGCCTCTCCTCCCTGAATTGCCTGCTTCGGATCCGTCGTGTGGATGGAATCCAGGGCATATCCCATCGCTTCGAATCTGTGCCGTGCCGTGGCTGCATACCCATCCCGGTCATGGAGCGCGTAGGGCACAAACAATACCCGTCCCACGCTGCCCAGGAAGCTGCGGATCTCCGCCTCCGCGTAGTCTAGATACCCTCCGCCGTACAGGGTTGAGGTGCTGAGCAGCAACGCCCTCTTGGCCAGAGTCTGCATGGCTCACTTTCACCTCGACACCATAGTTCTACCAGCACCCAGGCTTAGGGCCAAGCAAATGTCACGCCAGATCGAATAGCAAAACCTCTGCCGGGTCGCCTTGGATTCTTCCCACGATCTCGATTTTTGATTCGTCAGAGACTGAGGCGCCATCGCCCTGCTCGAGGGCCAGGCCATTCAATTCCACGCTGCCACGGGCCACCTGGATCCAGGCCCCCCGCCCCGGTGCCAGGCTCTGACTCACAGTTGCTCCGTTGTTGAGCAGTGTCGCGTACACTCGAGCATCCTGATGGATCGCCACCGACCCATCCTTCCCGTCGGGAGAAGCAATCAGCCGCAGCTTGCCCGCCTTCTCGTCAGCGGAGAAATTCTTCTGCTCATAGCTCGGCTCGACGCCCTCCCTATTCGGCAAAATCCATATCTGTAGCAGGTGAACCGGTTTAGACGTCAAATGGTTGTACTCGCTGTGCATCACCCCGGTGCCCGCGCTCATGCGCTGCACTTCCCCTGGAACGATGCTAGAGCCGTTCCCCATGCTGTCCTTATGCGCCAGAGCACCTTGCAGGACATAGGTGATGATTTCCATGTCGCGGTGTGGGTGCATGCCGAAGCCCGACCCCGGCTGTACCCAGTCTTCGTTGATGACTCGCAACGACCGGAAATGTACGAATTTGGGATCGAAGTAATCGGCAAAAGAAAAGCTGAAACGACTGTCCAACCAGCCGTGATTGGCGTGCCCCCGATCCTGACTCTTGCGAATGCTAATCATCGACTGCCTCCCGCCGCATTCTTCTCTAGTTCGGACAGTATATGTGATGACAAATATCGTTAAAACGATTCATTTTCATGGAGTACGGGAGTATCGGGAAGTTTAAGACAGTCCATTTTCCCATCGCCTATTTTGCTGCTGGTACGAAGGCGTCCGCCAGAGACACGGCCTCAATCGCGGACTGAAGCTCTGCCAGAGACGACTGACTCGTGACTTCAATTTCCCTGGCTTCCCCGGGCAGTAGATCAAAATAGTTATCGCTCAGAACAACATCAAAATTGCCAAACGACACATAGACATCCTTAGCCAGCACCGAAGAGGTGACGCGAAGTTTGTATTTGCCCGCAGTGCCCGAAAGGCTTGCCTCAACCCTCGTAGCTGGCAAATTGATGTTCTTCATGGAATCGAAGAAGTAGGTGTTCTGCGAAACCACTTTTCCGTCTACCGCAAGGTCCACCAACAGCACAATTTGATCTGCATTGGCGCCCTTCAGCAACTCGTCGCGTGGAACCTCCAACTTCACTGCGCTCGATAGTGGCGCAACGCGCACATCAAGATCTTTCTCCCACAGCGACCTCCCGGAGAAATCCAGCAGTCGGGCCCTCAGCTTCGCAGGAATCACGGAAGTGCGGTCAGAGACCACATAAAAATTTACGCTCCCCTTCTCTTCCAGTGCAGAAACCAATAGATCCTTGTAAAAACGGCGAGCGTAATAATGCAACGCTTTCCAGCGCCCGTAGTAGTCGATGCTGGACCAGGACGCGACCGGCCAGCAATCGTTCAGTTGCCAATACAACGACCCCATGGTCCGAGGACGTTGCCGTCGTAAGTGTTCCGCCCCAATGCGAATGGCCTCCGCCTGCAACACCTGGCTGACATAAAGGAACGACCCGAAATCCTTCGGTTCGCGATAGTAGCGCAGCATGTAGTCGCGAATGCGAGCATTCCCGCCGACATTCTTCTGGTGTGCAAGCATTACCGGCGAGCTGATGTCCAGGTCTTCCGGCTTGGCAAAGGCGAGAATGGTGCGCAACTCGGGAAATGACTGGAAGCCATACTCTGTCATGAAGCGGGGATGCTGATCGCGATATTCCTCGAGCGGCGCTAGCGCGTGCCACACTTCCCAATAATGCATGTCGCCGTAATTCTGCGACCCGGGAAGGTCCTGGTAGTTTGCACTGGGAGAACTCGGCCAATAAGGCGTGCCTCCTCCGTACTCAGCAACTACTGTGGGAAGAATTCCGCTAAAGAGCACCAGGTAGTCCTGCCAGACACGCTCTCGCACCGCAGGCGGCAGACTCTCTTTCCATACTTTGCGGTCTTTCCAGAAGTACCATGCGGCTTCCACTTCGTTGTTGCCGCACCAGATCACGAGGCTGGGATGATTCCGCAACCGTTTGACCTGATAGATTGCCTCCTGGCGAACATTGTCCTGAAAGGCGGCGCCGCCCGGAACCATGGCTCCGCCAAACATAAAGTCCTGCCAGACCATGAGCCCGAGCTCGTCACAAAGATTGTAGAACTCCTCCGACTCATAGTAGCCGCCTCCCCACGAACGAATCATGTTCATGTGAGCATCGCGCGCCGATTCAAGTATGTGTCGGTATATTTCCGGCGTAACGCGGTTGGGAAAAGAATCGAACGGAATCACATCGGCACCCTTTCCGAACACGGGAATCCCATTAACCACAAATTCAAAGCTCGCTCCCGTAGGATCGGGCTCGCGGCGCAATTGCAGAGATCGCAAGCCAGTGCGGACTGCTACCTGGTCCACGGACGTGCCGTCTTGAACCAGCGAAGCTTTGAACTGATACAGGCTCTGCAATCCGTATCCATTCGGATACCAAAGTGCAGGGTTCGTGATCTCGAGGGGTACCACGATTCGATTCTGTCCGCGCACGACCTTCACATTGCGCGCGACCCGCACCGCCGCGTGGGTACCGCTTCGCCCAGTGATGATCACAGTGGCAGAACCGTCCACGGTGGCCTCGACTTCCACGATCGCCGACAGATTCGCCAATGAGGAAGTGATTTCGTTCTGCTGTATGTGCAGGTCGCGAATCGTAACCGCATCCCAGGCTTCCAGAGTCACTGGCTTCCATATGCCAATGGTTATGTATCGCGGCCCCCAATCCCATCCATAGTTGTACGGTGCTTTACGCGTGTACGGATCAGTAGCTATTCCCTTCTCCGCCACCTGTGCCACCTGTTGCACCGTTGCGAGATGATAGGGGGCATTCTCAATCTGCTTGAGAACATAGGTGATAGGTGAGTGAAACACTACTCTCAGCGAATTTTGTCCGCTCTTCAGGTATGACTTGATATCAACTCGCCACTCCCGAAACATGTTGTCTGCTGTGAGCACCGGTTGATCGTTGAGAAACACTTCCGCGTAGGTATCGAGTCCGGCAAACACCAGCTCCACGTGAGCCCGCCCGAGCAGTGCAGCGCTGGCTTCAAAGCTGGTGCCGTATTCCCAATCGCTCAGGCCGATCCACTGCAACCTGGACTCGTTGTCGCGATAGAACGGATCCGGAATCAGTTTGTTCGCGAGCAGATCGGTCTGCACGACTCCCGGCACCGTTGCCGGCAGCCATTCACGCGTCAACTCCTGATTCTCAGTGGCGAGAACGCGAAATCTCCATCCGCTATTCAAATTCACCACTTGTTTCGGACTGGCCAAGGCCGGCGTGACAGACATTAGAAATAGCACCGAAAAGTCGATCAGGACCGCTTTCCAGCAAGAAGGCATCCGTATCTCCAAGGACCCATGTGGCAAAATATACTGCTGCGAATAGGAATGTCTGTGCCATACGCAAAACGGGGGTTTTAGCTTACGAAGATGCCGGCTGTCCACAGCTTTTGTTGGGCGTGTTTCTGGGAGCAGGTTCGAGTGGCAAACTCACGGGATACGTATGTCTGCGCATCACAGACTCGGCTCGGACTCTGGACCGCTATTCGACTGACAATTCTTCACGCAAGGCCTCGCGCAATGAATGAACTTCTCCTTCGCGCAACTTGAATCCTTCAGCGGTCAGATAAAAAACATCGATAGCCATCTGCCCTTCGGTGTCGATGAGCGCAACTTCGATATTGCAGCCACTGCGCGAGAGCGTGGATGCTATGGCGTACAGCAGTCCCGGACGGTCCTGCGCAATCAGTTCCAAAAGGGTGCTGTGGGAAGACGAATCATTGTCGAACGCAATGCGCGTCTCGACGGTCACTTTGACCACTCCATTGCCGTCCGCTCCGGCTCGCCGCTCCAGCAACTTCTCCAGATCGGCCTTTCCTGAGAGGACGTCGACAGCGCTGCGTTTGAAGCGCTCTCGCTCAGGCGGGTTAAGCTCCAGGGTGCGAAAGCGATCCTTGAAGTAGAGTGTGTCCACCACCACCCCAGCCGCATTGGAAAATGCGTTGGCTTTGATGATGTTCATTCCCCATGCGGACAGCACGCCGGCGATAGTAGCGAACAAGCGCGGACGGTCAACCGTGACCACCGTCAGTTCGTACAAGTCACGACTCAGCTTCAGAGCCAGTTGCACGGGCTCACGGCGTAGTTGCGAAGCCATCTCGAAGTGAATCGTGACTTGTTCGGCCGCATGAGTGCGCAAATAGCGTTGCGGCAGACCTTCGAGAAATTCCCGCACCTGCTTTTCGCGCTTGGGTACAAGGGCACTTACTCGAGAAATCAAATCGCTTTCCAGTTCGGCATGGAAACGCTGATCATCAACCACTCGGTTCATGTAGTTGGCGGTGGTGATGTAAAGTCGCCACAGGTTCTCCGACTTCCACGGCGTTAAGGCTTCCGGATTCACCGCCTTGATGTCGCCATAGGTCATCAGGCAAAGCATCTTCAACCGCTCCGGTGTGCCGATCCTCTCTGCGAACATGGCGATGGTTTCGGGATCGAAAATGTCCCGTCGCAGCGTTGCCGACATTTCCAGATGACTGGCGATCAGGAAACGCACGGTTTCCACTTCTTGCGGCTCAAGTCCCAGTCCTGACAGCGTACCCACCGTGAGTTGAACGCTGGCTTGCAAATGGGATTCTGTCTGCTTTCCTTTTCCAAGGTCGTGCAGCAGCAACGCCAGATAGAGCAATTCCGGACGTTCGATCTCGGCCAGCAACTCCCCATATCGCCTTTCCCACTCCGACTGTGGCTGGCTGAGCCGGTGCAGATTGTCGATGGTGAGAAACGTGTGCTCATCCACCGTATAGCGATGATAAAAGTCCCGCACCACTAGGGAATCAATCAGCTTGAATTCTGGAATCAATCGGCCCAGCACACCCAAGGAATGCATGCTACGGAGCGCCAATGCTGCATTTGCCGCCAGCAAGATTGCGCGCAGGTGTGACCACAGTTCGCCGCCACACGGGAACCGCGCCGTCCCCGATCGCAAAATCTGCTCAATGCGATGTTCGGTATCGCTGGCCAGCTTCAGCCCATGGTGGGCCATGAACTCGAAGGTGCGCAGCACGAGATCCCCGTCTTGCGCTGCGCTGGAATGAAAAAAAATCCTGCCCTCCACAACCGAAAAATCTGCGTTGGAGACCCGCGAGCGCCAGCGCTGAAACTGTTGGTAAAGGGATGAACGAGCGGAAGGAACTTCCTCCAACAACTGTGCAAGCATGCGAAAGATGCAGCGCGCATGCCGAAAATAGGTCCGCATCCATTCTGCGGAGCTGCTTGCCTCACCTCCTCGCAAACCGATTCCCCGGAGGGCTGCTTCGTCCTGCGCCTCCCAGGTCAGGGTGTTGTCATCACGGCCGTGTTGATAGTGGAGGAAGCAGCGTACCGCCAGAAGAAAATCCAAGGCCTGCTGCGCCTCTTCGCGCATGGGGGCGGGCAACAGCGTCGCAAGGTCTGGCCAGTCGCCATCCTTTTCGAACATCTTCAGCAATGACATCCAATGGGCGACGTTGTAATCCCGCACTCCTCCGGGGCTCTCTTTGATGTTAGGTTCGAGATGAAAAATCGTGTTGCCAAGCCGCGCGTGGCGGGTACGAGTCACCTCCGAAAGGGCTTGCACCACCCCCTGCCATTCCCGGTTGATCAATTGGGGAACTATCTTGTCATGCAGTCGCGAATAGAGCCGCCGATCCCCAACCAGGTAGCGGCAGTCAAACAGAGAAATTGTGAATTCGATGTTGTCCCGATCCACCCGTTCGCATTCCGCTAGCGTGCGAGAAAATGGGCTGACGCGGAAGCGGAGGTCCCACATTTCCTGACAGACTCGCCGCACTCTGTCCCTGAGTTGCTGCTCCAGGGAGTTGCCCTCGGACAAAAAGAGCATGTCCACATCGGAGTAGGGAAGGAGCAGTCCGCGCCCGAAACCGCCGAGCGCCACCAGGCAGAACCTCTGGGGACCCTCCGGACTGGAGGAGATCAATTCCTCCCACAGGCGGGCAGCTATGGCATTGACCAGATCCGAGCGTCGCTTGGCAGCTTCGTGGCCATCGCCGGTCTCCTCAAACCCGTGGCGAATGCGAGCCGATTCGCTGAGGTAAAGTTCGCGGAGTGAAGTGCCCACCGGCGGTGCTGGCATGATGCAGTCTAGCCTCGATTGCGCAGGTCACGAATTCGTGAGCGCGATTTGCTGCTCGCATAAATTGCAAAAGACGCTTTCTTGCCTACAGGGCGGCCACGCCGCGCTCATCGTTGCGGATGCGAATGGCTTCATCCACCTTTGACAGGAAGATTTTTCCATCGCCGATCTTTCCCGTGCGGGCGGCATTCATAATCGCCTGCACCGCCTTTTCCACCATTTCATCGGAGAGCACAATCTCCAGCTTGACTTTCGGCAGCAAGTCCACCGTGTACTCCCGTCCACGGTAGAATTCTGTGTGACCCTTCTGCCGGCCGTGTCCCCGGACTTCGATCACCGTCATCCCATCAATGCCTATTTCAATCAACGCATCTTTCACAGCTTCCAGCTTGGAGGGTTGGATCACCGCTTCGACCTTTGTCATAAGCATGTCTCGCGTGCCTTAGCGTCGCGGCACTACAGCGTCGAGGCCTCCCAGTAATAGCCCTCCTCCCCGTGTTGCGAGAGATCCAGGCCTTGAATTTCGTGCTCGGGAGAAACGCGCAGCCCGATCACGCTGTCCACTATCTTCAGAATGAGTAAGGTGCCCACGATCGCCAACGCCCAGGCAATCCCGACACCTACCAACTGATTCAACAACTGATGCGCATTTCCCTCCAGCAGACCTGAGGGCAAAACATTGCCCTGGGCATCCTTCAAAATCGGATTGATAGCCTTGGCTGCAAAGATCCCCGTCAGCAGCGCGCCCAGAGTCCCGCCTGCGCCGTGCACCCCAAACGCGTCAAGTGAATCGTCGTAGCCAAAAATCGCTTTCACCTTCGCCACCATCAGGTAACAGACGATGCCCGCTGCGAGACCGATAAATAACGCTGACATCGGTGACACGAAACCCGCTGCCGGAGTGATCGCCACCAATCCAGCCACTGCACCCGAGATCGCTCCCAGCGCGCTCGGTTTGCCGTTGCGAATCCACTCCGCACCCGCCCAGCCGATGACTGCCGCAGCAGCCCCAAAATGAGTTGCGACAAACGCGCTGGTAGCCAACCCGCCCGACGCAAGTGCGCTGCCGGCGTTGAACCCGAACCAGCCCACCCACAGCAGGCATGCCCCTATGAAGCTCAGAACTACGCTATGCGGCGGCATCGCCTCCTTGGGATACCCCAGCCGCTTTCCCAGATAGGTGGCACAAACCAGTGCGGAAACGCCCGAAGTCACGTGCACCACCGTTCCCCCCGCGAAATCCAGCGTCGGGAATCGGCCGCCGAGCGAAGCGTTCAGCAATCCACCCTTCCCCCACACCATGTGTGCCATTGGGTCATAAACAAATATCGACCACAGGATCAGAAACAGCGCCATGGCACTGAATTTCATACGCTCGGCGAAGGCTCCCGTGATCAGTGCCGGGGTGATGATGGCGAACATCAGCTGATAGACCATGAAGGTCTGCTGTGGAATCGTAGCCGAGTAGTCAGGATCCGGTTGCACACCGATGCCGCGAAGAAAGACGTTGTGCAGCCCACCAATAAAGCTATTTCCCGCTCCGAATGCGAGGCTATAGCTGAACAGGCCCCACAGAACTGTAATGATGGCCATCATGGCAAAGCTCTGCATCATGGTGGCCAGCACATTTTTCTTTCGTACCAGGCCGCAGTAAAACAGCGCCAGGCCAGGACCTGTCATCATCAGCACAAGGGCCGAACTAGTTAACATCCAGGAGTTGTCGGCCGAACTCTTCGCGTCGGCAACCTGCGCTTCCAGCCTCGTGAGCCGTTCGGTCTGGCTTTCCGTGGTCACACTTTGGCTTGCGCTTCCCCCCGAAGATGGTTGGCCGCTCGGCACCTGGGCCTGAGTCAGCAGCTGCAGACAGCACAAAACGAGAAATTGCAGAACAATCGTTCTCAATGCAGGTATTCCTGGCAACCTGAAGAATTTAGGCATAAAGACTTCCCCGCTCTCTAATGACGCGCATCTTTTGTGGGGGCGATTGGAACGAGTCTCTGGCACGTGGGACAGTTCGAGTAAGAACCAGACCTTCCCGTGGGATACACTTCGACCTGCAGTGTCTTACTACTTGTAACTGGCTCAGAGCGCGTTGGGGAAATTGAAATTTTTTATGAGCCCGATTAACGCCAGTTATTCAGCCACCACCTGGCATCGGAAACGTTACTAATCGGGCGTCAGGCTGCGCTCTTCATTTTCCTCGCGTGACCACGGCCAGCGAATCGAGCGGCGAAGCCCGGGCAACCAACCATCCCAAACTGACCGCATGGGCAACTCCGTCCCTGCCTGCCGGCGCTCATAACGGGCCAGCGTCTCGGCCCAGGTATGGGCAATGGATGTCGGAAGCTTCACCGGTTGCACCCTCGCCAGCGGAAGCGGCAGGCGAGCCCGCAGCAACTGCTCCCCTATAGCACTGCCAGTCAACCGCAAATGTTCTCTGAGAACGCGACGCAGCCAAAGCTCCTCCTGTTCATCCAGATGAGCATGCATCACGAATTCCCGGTTGTATGGCATGCGGGCCACTGCATCCTTCAAGCAATAGGCCAGGCCGCCGGTCATCCCAGAACCAAAATTTGTTCCCACGGGTCCCAGCGCAAGCACGACTCCCGCCGTCATGTATTCACATCCGTGCTGTCCGATGCCCTCTACCACCGCCAGGGCTCCGCTGTTGCGTACCGCAAAGCGCTCGCCCGCGCGGCCAGCAACGTAAAGCTCTCCGCTGGTCGCACCGTAAAGAACCGTGTTCCCAACCAACACATCGCCTCGCCGGGATGCATCGTATCCCGCCGAGACCGCCACCACTCCGCCGCTCAGCCCTTTGCCGACACAATCGTTGGCTTCGCCCTTAAGACGGAACGTTACCCCCGACGTAAGGAAAGCTCCGAAACTCTGACCGGCGCTGCCGTGGAATTCGCAGTCTACCGACTTATCTTCCAGGCCAGCGTTGCCGAAGCGTCGCAACAATTCTCCGCTCAAGGTTGCGCCAGTACTCCGGTCAGAATTGCTGATAGAAAATGTCCGCGAGCGGTGAGGTGTGACCTCCAACTCGGCGGCTATACGCGTGACCTGGCGATGCACTCCAGCAGGTTCGGTGGTCAGATTAGGCAATTGGATTCGGGTCTCACGAGGCGACTCCAGCAGTCCAGAAATCGCCTTGGACGATGCATTCTTCCGCGCTACGAGCAGCTCCACCCGGCCGCGAATTTCTTCCAGCGATCTTGCTCCGAGGTTGGCCAGCAACTCTCGCACTTCGTCAGCGACGCCCGCAAAATAGCTCACCACCATCTCCGGCTTGCCGGCAAATCGTGTTCTCAGCTTTTCGTCCTGCGTCGCGATTCCCACCGGACAAGTATTGAGGTGACATTGACGAGCCATCACACAACCGATGGCGAGCAGAGCGGCTGTGCCGAATCCGAATTCATCGGCTCCTAACATTGCGGCGACAACCACGTCGCGTCCAAATTTCAAGCCACCGTCTACCCGCAAACGCACTCGCGACCGCAATCCTGCCTGCAACAGCTCGCAATGCGCTTCACGGATTCCGACTTCCCAAGGCAGTCCGGTGTTTTTGATGGAGGTCAGGGGAGAAGCCCCGGTGCCGCCGTCATGCCCGCTAATCGTGATGACATCTGCGCCGGCTTTCGCCACCCCTGCCGCGATGATGCCCACACCGGCGCCGGCCACTAGCTTCACTCCGATCCGGGCCCGCGGGTTGATCGCCCGCAGGTCATAAATCAACTGCGCCAGGTCCTCGATACTGTAGATGTCATGATGCGGTGGCGGCGAGATTAGCGACATGCCAGTCACCGCGTGCCGCATGCGTGCGATGTAGGGAGTGACCTTGAACCCAGGCAACTGCCCGCCCTCTCCCGGCTTCGAGCCTTGTGCCATCTTGATCTCAAGTTCGTCGGCGTGCACCAGGTAGTCGGCGCTGACCCCGAAGCGGCCGGATGCTACTTGCTTCACTCGGTTCGCGGCTTCCGGCGAATTCATATAAATCTCAGGATCTTCTCCACCCTCACCCGTGTTGCTTCGCGCCCCAATCTGGTTCATTGCGACTGCTAGCGCCCTGTGAGCCTCCGGGCTGATTGCGCCCAGCGACATTGCCTGCGAGCTGAAACGCGTAAAGATCTTCTCCCGCGGTTCGACCTCATCGAGCGCAATGGGCGCGGATTCGGCGAACTCTAGGTTGTCCCGGACCGCTACCGATTCGCGTGTTCCCGCAATCTGCCGAAAACGTTCGTAATTTTCAGGTGTGGGGGTCTTGATGTACGCATGCAGGTTGCGCACCAGTTCCGGCGAGGTGGCGTGCAGTTCGCCATTCTTGCGGAAACGGTAGTAGCCCAGATCGCGCAACTCCTGCGCATCGTTCGCATACGCTGCTGCATGACGCGCCAGCGCATCTTCTAGAATCTCGTTCAGGCTCTTGCCCGCCAGGATGTGGGCTGCATCTTCGAAGAACTCCCGATGAACTTCGGCATCGAGTCCCACTGTCTCAAACAAGTGACTGTTCCGATAGCTGGCCAGAGTCGAAATTCCCATACGCGCCAGGACCTTGCGCAGGCCGCCCTCTATCGCCGTGCGCAATTTTGTCGCGCCACCCGGGGTGATCTCGTTGGCCAACTCAGCCGCCAGATGAGGAAAGACTCCGGACGCACCGCATGCCACTAGCAGCGCCACATGGTGCGTGTCGAAAACCTGGCCGCTCTCCACCACCATAGGGACATCGACCGCGCCGGTCGAAACCAGCGCTTTCCATGCTGCGGCCACCGCAAGCAAAATTGGCAAGGCCGCCCGATCTTTCCCAACTCCCCGATCGCTGAGCACAACCAGACGCGGAGCCAGGAACGATCCGGCCATTACACGTCCGCGCAGCGATGCCAAAGCCGCCAGTGCGCCTCTCACCCCCAGAGCCGCGTCGAAAGTGATGTCAATACGGGATTCCGGATTCAGATGGTTCGCCACTTTTTCCATCTGTTCGGCATCGAGGACGGGCGATCGCAGCCCCAGCTCAGGCGTCAGCAGCAAATCCAGCGACATAACATGGGCTTCGCGCAAAGGGTCGATGGGCGGATTCGTAACCTGCGCAAAGCGCTGCTTGCAGTAATCCCAAAGCGGGCGCTGCATCTCCGACAGAAATGCTGGTGGAGCATCGTCGCCCATGCTCCAGACCGCCTCCTTTCCGTCGGCACAGAGCGGCTGAAACAGAATGCGAAATTGGTCTTCTGTCCAACCCAGCGCCGCGGCCGTGCGGCGAGGATGGGGTGTGTCGCAGCGAACGGACGCGGAATCCGCTGATGAACCTGACTCCGACGGCAACAAGTAGGATACTGACGGTCTCGCCAGTGCACCGCTAGCTGTGGTCAGCAGGCCGGAGAGCTCGTGGTTACGGTGCAGAGTGCGATTGAGCAGGTCCACCAGCAGCATCTCGCCAGGACCCAGCCGCCCACGTCGCTCGATCTGCCGCTCGCTGAAATCTGCGATTCCTACCTCTGAACCCGCCACCACTAGGCCATTGCTGCCTACGGTGTAACGCATAGGACGCAAGCCGTTGCGATCCAGCTTGGCGCCCACGTACTGCCCATCACTGAACACCAATGCTGCTGGCCCATCCCAAGGTTCCTGCTCGCAGGCTTGCGACTGCAGAAAAGCCCTGAGTTCCGGACTCATTCTGGCATCGTTCTCCCACGCCGGAGGCACCATCCGCATCATCGCCGCCGCAGGATTCAAATTTTGCCGAATCAGGATTTCGAAACTATTGTCGAAACTCGCTGAATCGCTGACGTGCTCCTGTAGACAGTGAAACCACCCGCCAGCTCCGAAAGCCTCCCGCACGAAGCTTTCGCGCGCCCGCATCCAGCGGCGATTGGCGCTGATGGTGTTGATCTCGCCGTTGTGCGCCACCATGCGGAACGGCTGCGCCAGCGCCCACACCGGACGGGTGTTGGTCGAGTATCGCTGATGAAACACCGCAAACGGGCTCTTGTAATCCGGGTGCGCAATGTCCGGATAAAACGCTGCCAACTGATGCGGCGCCAATAGTCCCTTGTAAACCAGCGTCCGCGACGAAAGCGAACAGAAATAGGTCCCCTCTGGCGCTATTGCTTCCACACGTTTGCGGAACAGGAACAACTCCATCTCAAAATCCGCGAGTGGATTCGCAGGTGCGAAAAAGAATTGCCGGATAACTGGAAGAGTGGACTCGGCGCGATGGCCCAGAACGCCAGGATCGGTGGGAACCTTTCGAAAACCAAGGTACTTCAAACCCGCGGCATCGACCGACTCAGTAATACATCGAAAAACCTCTTCTTGTTTCTCTTTGCCAGAGGGAAGAAAAGCCATCCCGACGGCATACGTAGCCGGAAGTTGAATCCCCAGCTGCCGCGCCTGATCGCGGAAAAACTTGCGCGGAATAGCCGTCAGCAGACCAGCGCCATCGCCGCTGGCGCCATCGGCATCCACACCCCCACGGTGCGAGAGACGTTCGAGCGCGACCAGCGCGCGCTCGATGACCTCGCGAGACTCGCTGCCGCCCAGTTGCGCGATAAACCCCACGCCGCAAGCGTCATGGTCCCTTGCCGGGCTCGGATTCTGCCACTCCATCTATTATTGTGTAACGTGGAGTGGAAGCCGTTGTACAACGCAGTTTTTCGATACGGATGATTGAAATTCCGCCGTCGTATTTTTAACAGGGCTTTAACTCGAGAGCCTGCCGAAGAACCGCCTAACCGCGGCACGCTTGTGGGAATTGAGCATAGCTGTCTTCTGCCTCGACGCGCGGAATCTTACAACCGGTTCAATCCGTCCAGCGCAGCGACTTTGTAGGCCTCTCCCAGAGTCGGATAATTGAAAACGGTATCGCGGAAATACTCGATCGTCCCGCCGAAGCTGAGCACCGCCTGGCCGATGTGCACGATCTCGGCTGCGCGGTCTCCTATGACGTGCACGCCCAATAGCTTCAGCGTTTCGCGATGGAAAAGCAGTTTCAGAATTCCCTGTGTATCTCCCAGCATCTGACCTTTGGCCAATTCCTCGTACCGCGCGATTCCCACTTCGTAGGGAACCTTATCGCGCGTGAGTTGTTCCTCGTTGTAGCCGACCATGGAAATCTCGGGGATGGTATATATCCCGTACGGAATCAGATTTTGGGGAATGATGCTGGGTTTACCAAACATGTGGCAACTGGCAAGTCGCCCCTGCTCCATGGCGGTGCTTGCTAGCGCCGGAAATCCGATGACATCCCCCGCGGCATAAATGTGCGCTACCGCGGTCTGAAAATTTTCGTTAACGTGCAGCTTGCCGCGCCCGTCCGCGCTCAGGCCCGCCGCTTCCAGGTTCAGCTGATCGCTGTTGGCCTGCCGGCCAACCGTGAATAGCAACCCTTGACCATGCGCCTCTTTCCCGCTCTCCAGTTTGGCAAAAACCCGATCCCGGTCCGCATCGAAGCCCACCGCCAACACTTTCTCGCCCAGCCGGAAATAAGCTCCTTGGTGCCGAAGATGGAAGCAAAGATTGTCGATCACTTCACGATCGACGAAGTCCAGTAACGTGGGACGCTGATCGATTAAAGTCACCTTCACCCCTAGTGCCGCCAGCATGGATGCGTATTCCAAGCCGATTACTCCGGCACCCACCACCAGCATGTCGCGGGGAATGTCCTCGAGCGTGTGAATCTGGTCGGAGTCAAAAATGCGTTTGCCATCGATCGGAATGCTGGCATCGTGCGCGGGCCGCGTGCCGCACGCAATCATGACTTTGTCAGCGCGCAACAACGTGGAACCGTCATCCCGCACCACTAAAACCCCATGCGGATCAATGAACTGCGCATCCCCTTCGACCACCGTAATGCCGTTGCGATGAAGCTGGGACTTGATCACCTCAATTTCCCTCGCCATTACTGCCTGTGCGCGGAAATTGAGATCCTGCATCGAAATCCTGTCCTTCAGGGTGTAGCTTCGGCCGTAAAAAGTGCGCTGGCGAAATCCGGTAAGATAGAGCACCGCTTCGCGAAACGTCTTGCTGGGAATGGTCCCGGTATGCACGCAAACCCCGCCGATCGTGCGCTTGCGCTCGACCACGGCAACGTTTTTGCGAAGCTTGGCGGCACAGATAGCGGCCTTCTGCCCGGCTGGTCCGCTGCCAATTACTACCAAGTCATAATGTGGTGTTTCCATACTCCTGGCCTCTCCGCGAAGCCGGTAATTATCTCTAAAGCCCGTTCCAGGCGGGAGTCTGCTGCAATGATTTCACCAAAAATTTACCTGTGAGCTGATGAAGAGCCCATCTCGACTAAGCTCTCGATGCCTACTGCCGGAATCGTCGGCCATGTCAACCGCCGTCACGCTGACGATGCTCTCGCTGGCTCGCGTCTGAACTCGCCACCGAGAACCGGGCTGAACAGAAAATATTCAGATTCATAACTTCTGACCTCTGCTGCTGGCTGGTAGCTTCGCGCTCGGCAATGTTACAGTCATCGGCGGTCTTGCGCTCCGAGGCTGCGGCACGAAATCCGGGTTTAGTCTATTCCTGTTTAACTTGAGGCTTATGAAACACGTCTTTTTGCTTGCGCTCGTCTCGCTGATGCTTTTGGGATTTGTCAGTTGCGGAGGAGGCTCCTCCCTTGCTCGCGTGTATATCACCGATTTCGGAAGCAATACCGTAGGTGCCTTCAACCTAAAGTCCAGCGGTTCTCTTTCCGGCATTGGAACCGGTTTTACGACCCAGCAGTTCGGCGCTCTCTTCTCCCTGGTCGATCCCGCTAACAAGTTCCTCTATGTAATCAATTCTCAAAGCAACAACTTGTCCGTGTTCTCGATACTTTCGGATGGCAGCCTCGATGTGTTGCCGGGCAATACCACGACAGGGCTCTCACCCGCGGCCATGGTGAGCGACTCTGCCGGCAAATTCCTCTATATCAGCAACTCCTCTTCCAACAACATCTCGGTTTACGCCATGGGCAGCGATGGTTCGCTGACCCAGATCTCCGGCTCCCCGTTTCCCGCCGGCGTGGGCGCCAGTTCTCTGGCAATGACACCGAACGGCAGTTTCCTCTACGCCACGAACAAAGCAGCGGGAACCGTCTCTGGATTTGCAGTGAATTCTTCCACCGGCGCAGTCACCCCGCTTGCAGCTTCGCCTTTCGCTGCCGGAGTTGCCCCTGCTTCCATTGCCATCGATTCTGGCGGCCACTTCGCCTATGTTGCCAACAGCGGCGCTGATTCCATTTCGCAGTACTCCATCGACTCCAGCGGAAATCTCGTTCCCACCGCCAACTCGCCTTTTCAAACCGGCGGCAGCGCCCCGGTCTCGGTGGCAGTCGATCCCGGCGGCACCTCGCTCTATGTTGCCAATCAGAATTCCAACAATGTGTCTATTTTTGCAATCGACTCTTCGGGAAAACCAACTGCTTCGCAGCCCTCGCCAGTAGCGGCTGACATTTCGCCCTCCTTCGTGGCTGTCGATCCCACCGGAAAATTCGTTCTGGTTGCCAACCGTGACGCCAACGACATTTTTATCTTCGAGCGTGGCTCAGCGGGAGCGCTAAGCAGTAGCCCGAAAAAGGCGGATACGGGGACGACGCCAACATCCATCTCCTTCACTAAGAAGTAGGGATTTGGGTCACGATCGGCACTGCGCAATTTTCCCAAAGAACGCGTGGGAACGGACGTGCCCGTCCATTCAGGTCGAGGCGCAGCCTCGACAGCAGTATTGAACGGGCGGCCCGCTTAAGGTGATAAAAAGTAGATGGGGGTGGCCCACCCTTCCGCCGTTTTTTGGCGGAGGGTGGGAGGTCGTGGCGCAGCCTCGACGACGTAAGCGAGGCGTTATTCGACGGAGCCGCGCTTGGCTGCGAGGAATCTGCAGTTCGACCTCTGTTGTTCATCTATCCCCTTATCAGCCCGCGTTTCAACTCTGCCAGTGAATACTTCGTGTCCCGCCACACGATCCCGCCATGCCACAGAACATGACCCATCGATCGCAACATGGTGTAAACCAGTAGCAGCGTGCTGATCGGATGAAAGAAAAAAAACCAAGGCGAGATGGGCGCCCGAATGTGCATGCCCAGATACATGCAGAAGATTCCCAACAAAGCGCCGGCAAATCCTAGCCTCGACCATCCCGGCGCGAGCAGCACTCCCACGAACGGCAGCAGATTCAAGAACAGCAGCAACGCGCAAGCCCCCAGCGCGCGCCCCACCTTGAAGTGCACCAGCGCAAAGAAGTTTTTCGTAAGATTCTCAATAATCCCCAGCGCGCCATCGCCCCACTGCAGCGTGATCATGTCGGTCCCGTAGGCGCACCGCTGAGCTGCGCCTGAATCCTTCACCATTTTCCCTAGGCGCATGTCCTCGATTACTTCCATGCGCAGCGCCTGGAAGGTGCCGGCTGCCTCATACGCCTCACGTCGCACCAGATTGAAGGCCCCCACTCCCAGGTGATCGCGTGACTTGGGATCAGCCACCTTCCACGGCCGATGCCCGAAAACGAACAGGATATTGAATCCCGCCAGCAGAATCTTCTTGCCCAGGCTCCATCCCGTCATCGACGGAAAAATCACCAGGTGATCCGCACTCGATTTCCCCACATACGCCATGGCGCGCCGCAACACATCGGAACGAAAGGTGATATCAGCATCAGTGAACAGCAACCAATCTGCTTTCGCCTGCTCTGCTGCCAGCCACATCGCATGTGGCTTACCCAGCCAACCCGCGGGAAGATGGGATACATGAATCACCTTGAGTTCCGGTTGGCGGGTATGCTCGGCGGCAATTTGATCCAGGATCTGCCCTGTGGCATCGGATGAGCGGTCATCCACCACCATCACTTCGTAATTCGGGTAGTTGAGCTGGAGCAAGGAGGAGAGCGCCGGCCGCACATGAGCTTCCTCATTCCGCGCAGGAACAATGATGCTCACCTTGGGCGCGAATTGCGGTTGGTGATCAAACTCCGGATCGCCCAGATCTGGCACCGTGCGCATGCCGATGGCGGCATCCGCTACCCGCCACAGCCAGATCACTGCCAGCAGAATTCCCGAGCTCCACCAGAACCAGATCATCCGGCGTGAACCTCAGCAGCTTTCTTTGCGGGAATTTCCGGCGCAAACCTCATCCCCCAGATGAGGACACCTACGCCCACCGCAATGGCGACGAAGGTAGCAATGAAGCCCCTCTGCAGTGTGCTGCGATCCGAGATGTAGCCGATGAGTGTCGGCGAAAAGGCATCGCCCAGCAGGTGGATGGTGAACAGGTTGACCGCAATCGCGCTCGCCCGGATGGCCGCGCTGACCGAGTTCACCACGGCAGCGTTCAAAGGCGCATTGTTGAGGAACAACAGAAATTCGGCAGCGAACATCGCCGGATACATGAGCGGACCGGCGGTATAGACAGCCAGCACCATGGCCGGGATTCCAATCAGCATGGATACGCCCGATACCAGGTAATAACCGCCTGCCGTCTTCTCCAGCGCGCGGTCGCCCAGCCATCCTCCGAACAGCGTTGCCACTACCGCATTGAAGGCTGTGATTCCGCCGAAAATCAAATTGGCCTCTGACAAAGGAACATTGCGTACGCGCGACAGAAACGTCGGCATCCAGACCGAGAGCCCGCCGAGCGCAAAAGTCACCATCGCCATCCCCAGGGTAGCCGTCCAGAACGCCCCGTTGCGGGTCAGACCCAACAGCGTACCTCGCTCTTGCGTTCTCTGGAGATGATCACTGGCTCCACGCTGCGGCTCGGGAATGAACCAGAGCGCTAGCGCGAGAAGAAGCCCTGGGACTGCGCCGATATAGAACGGCATACGCCATCCGAACCAGTGTCCCAGATATCCGCCCAGCATGTAGCCGGCAGCCGTCCCCAGGCCGATGTTCAAATAAAAAATCCCAAAAATCCGCCCGCGTTGATGCTCCGGAAACATGTCCGCGAGGAAGGAAGGCGCAATAGTCACAAACGTCGCTTCCCCGATTCCCACGATCGTGTGCCGCAGCAGCAGCTCGTCGAAGTTAAAGGTGACCGCGGTGAGCAGCGTCGCGATGCTCCACACCACCGCGCCCCCTACCATGATCAGCTTTCGCGGGTAGCGGTCGGCAAACCATCCCACGATGGGAGCCGACACCATGTAGCAGATGAAAAATGCGGTGGTCAGAAATCCGAATTCGGCATCGCTGCGCTTGAACTCCGCCTGTACCAGCGGCTGCACCGCGAACAGCACCGAGCGATCCACATAGTTGAAGAAATTAAGCAGCGACAGGACCACAAGCGCTGTTCTGGCGTAGTTTTTCTGAGCCATTCGCTTGCGCGCCAGTCTACCAGCCGCTCCGTTCGGCAGGAAACCAGCTCATGGAGTGCGGCCAGCTTTTCTCACTTCTTGCCCGCCGCTCTGGGCCACTTCGCCTCAATCACCGTCCCCATCCCGCCGCGGGGACGAAAATCGCCCTTGACCACCGCCCATTTCGGCTTGGCAAATCGCACCACGTCCTCCAGAATCCGATTCACGGCGTTCTCCTGGAAGATGCCCAAATTGCGATACGCTACCATGTACTCCTTCAACGATTTCAATTCCAGGCAGTGTTGGTCGGGCATGTAGGTGATGACGATGGTGCCGAAGTCTGGCAGTCCAGTCTTGGGACAGACCGAAGTGAACTCGGGATTGTCGATCACGATCTCGTATGCCGGAAACTGATTGGGAAAGGTCTCAATATCCGGTAACGCCGTGTTGAGGCCAGCCTGCGCGTGTTCTGCCGTATAGCTGGGGCGTTTGCCAACCATCCCGATCATTGTAACTGGCCCTACAGTGTGGCCCGAAACGGCAATGACAGGATCAGATTCGGTGCAATTCCTGCTGCTCAGCTGGGCGCCAGCGCATCAAAATAGTGTATCGACTATCGCCTCGGCGAAGTCCGGACTGGTTTCAGCTTACCAATCTGAATACTGAGCGGACGAGATATCCCAGTCAGATAGTTTTCTGTGTTCTATACTTGGATTTGCGTTCAATGGCTGTAGAAAGTCCAGAGCGACAACAAGTTATCGGAAGCGGTCGCTTGGGGTTAGTGGTGATCGCCCTCTTGGCGGCAGTCGTCATTCTGGCTGCTTTCCAGAGCATGCGTCGGGGCGCGATACCGGTGCGGGCGGCCGAAGCCATGCGCGGAACCATCAGCACTGGCATCGCTACCAATGGCAAGATCGAAGCGGTAGATAACTTCGAAGCTCATGCGCCTTCCCCCACCACGGTCAAGCGCGTTCTCGTGCATGAGGGCGACCAAGTTAAGCGTGGCCAGCTCTTGTTGCAGCTCGATGATTCCGACGCACGTTCGCAAGCAGCACGGGCTCTCGCTCAACTGCGCGCTGCCGAAGCGGATCTGAATGCCATCCAGGTCGGTGGCACTCACGAGGAACTCCTGACCAATCAGACCGAGCTCACTCGCGCGCAAACCGAGTTGCAGGCGGCGCAACACAACCTCGAAGCTCTGCGCAAATTGCAGGAGACAGGCGCGGCTTCCACCGGCGAAGTACAGAATGCCGAAGTTCGGGTCAAAAACGCGGAGAACCAGGTGAAATTGCTGCAACAGAAAACTACTGGCAGCCGCTATTCGGTTCCTGAGCGTGAACGCGTCGATGCCCTAGTCGCCCAGGCTCGCGCGGCTTACGAAGCAGCCCAGGACCTGGTTACCAAATCCAACGTGACCGCCCCTCGTGATGGAACGGTGTATTCGCTACCGGTGAAGCAAGGCGCATTTGTGAATACTGGCGACCTGCTGGTGCAGGCGGCGGACCTCTCACAAGTCATGGTACGCGCCTTTATCGATGAACCCGACATTGGCCGGCTGACGCAAAACCAAACCGTTACCGTTACCTGGGACGCCTTGCCTGGTCGCTCCTGGAACGGGACCGTAACGCAAGTGCCCACCACAGTTACGGTCCGCGGTGCCCGTACCGTGGGCGAAGTTACCTGCGTAGTGGACAACGCAGATCGAAAGCTCCTGCCCAACGTCAACGTGAGCGTCGCCATTACGACCGCCCGCGATGACAATGCGCTCACCGTTCCGCGCGAAGCGGTCCATCAGGATGATGGTCGGCGTTATGTGTATCAGGTAGTCGGCAACGAGCTTCAGAAGAAGGAAGTTGTTACTCGCATCGCAAATCTTACCCGCATCGAAATCGTGAATGGCATCCCGGACAATGCGCTCATCGCACTGGGCTCTGTGAACGGCCAGCCACTGCGCGAGGGCACCCAGGTGCGGATCCAGAAGTAGAGCGCGAATCACAAACAAGCGTCATTCGTCGCTATTCCAGAGAGAGTGAAAAAAGAGTGAAGAAGGCTTTGCAATTTTTATTGGTTATCCTGGGCTTGCTTCTTTCCGTGCCCCTGTTCGCCGCCGGCTCTCCGGCAGACGTGATTGTTGGCGGACGGGTTGACGATGCTATCGTTGTGCTTAAGCAGCGGGTCCAAAGCTCGCCTAATGATGCGGAAGCCTATCACCTCCTCTCCAAGGCCTACTATCATTTGAAAAAGTGGGATCAGGCGATCGCCGCAGGGGAGCGCGCGGTTGCCATTGCCCCTCGCAATGCTGATTATTGGCTCTGGCTGGGCCGCGCTTATGGCGAGAAAGCGGATGAGTCCAGCTTTATTACCGCCGCTGGACTCTCGAAGAAAGTCAAATCCGCTTTCGAAAAGGCAGTGGAACTCGACGCCAACAACGTAGACGCTGCTTCCGATCTCGCTGAGTTCTATATGGAAGCCCCCGGATTCATGGGCGGCGGATTGGATAAGGCGCGCGATCAGGCTAACAGAATTACATCGCTCGATCAGGCCAAGGCGCACTGGATAAACGCCAGGATTGCCGAAAAGAAAAAAGACTACGGCACTGCCGAACGCGAATTCCAGGCGGCCATCAAGGCCAGCGGCAACAATGCCAGCTATTGGCTCAATCTCGCCTCCTTCTATCGTCGTGTGAGCCGGTTCAACGACATGGAAGTGACGGTCAACAAAGCCATCGCCGCGGACAAGCGTGAGAACAACGCTTACTACGATGCTGCCACCATCTACTATCGCGCGGGCCGCAACCTGCCGGATGCAGCCAACCTCATCCGACGCTATCTGACCATGGCCCCGAGTGATGACGCTCCCGCCTTCCAGGCGCACTATCTATTAGGCGCGATTTTGGAAAAAGAAGGCGACAAGCAGGCAGCTGCGGCTGAGTACCGCACCGCGCTCTCTCTGGCTACTGAGTACAAGCCGGCGCAGGAAGGTTTGAAGCGCGTGTCCTCAGATGCGCTAGCCGCCAGGCAGAGCGCTCCGGCGGAATGAACAGTTCTGCATCGCGGGCAACTGACTCCACAGCTTCGATATCATCTCGGCCTGCGGATTTCTTGCGAACTCCGCAGGCTTTTCTTCGCATGGCTCAGGCAGTCCCCTCTTCGCTTACTGCTTGCTATACTCGCCAGTTTCCTATTCAGACTGACCTCGCATCTCACAATATTTAATCATCTACTTCCACCGAGGGTGACGCGATGTCCTCAATGCTGCGTTTTTCAACTTCCCGAGCTCTGCATCTTCTCCAGATTCTGCTGGCGATCTCGGCAGTGGGCAGCCTGCTCCCTTGCTCTGCCGAACCGCTCCCATTTCAGCGAGCCATTCAACTGGCTTTGGCTCACAGTCCTGCAATGCAAATGGCCACTGCCGAGCAGGTCAAGGCGCAGCAAGCGTATTTTGAGACCCGCAATGTCTATCTGCCGCAGCTGACCTTCGGCTCCGGCATTGCTCAGACATGGGGCTTTCCGTTAAGCATTGAGGGCTCTGCGCCCGCAGTCTTCCAGGTAGGCTATCAATCCACGCTGGTGAACTTTGCGCAGCGGGAATTCATTCGCTCAGCCCAGCATGATGTAAATGCTTCTTCGCTTAGTAAGGAAGATCAGCGCAAGGCAGTGATCCTGGAAACTTCTCTCGCTTATCTGCAGCTCGACATTCTCACTTCGCAGATCTCAGTGCTGCAGGCGCAGAAAAATGAGGCTCTTCACCTGGAGAACGTCGTTACGCAGCGGGTACAGCAAGGCGTAGACAGCCAGATGGAACTCACCCGCGCCCGGCTGGCGGCAGCGCGCGTCCGCATGCGTATGGCCGATCTCGAAGGCAGTGCCGACTTGCAGCGGCAGAAACTAAGTCAGCTGACTGGTCTACCCGCCCAAAGCATTGAGACCGTTCCCGAATCTATTCCCAAGCTTCCGGAAGTCAGTCAGGACGAAGACCTGCCCGATAAGGCCATTGCCTCCAGTCCGGCCGTGAAGATGGCCGAAGAGCGTGTGGCCGCCAGTAATCTCCGCGCCATGGGAGAACACAAAGCTTTCTATCCCTCCATCGATCTGGTGATGCAATACGGACTCTTCTCCAAGTACAACAACTACGATCTCTACTTCAATCACTTTCAGCGCAACAACGCCACCCTGGGTGCATCCATACGTTTTCCATTCCTGAACTTTGTGCAGCGTGCACGGGCTGCGCAGGCGGATGCCGAGATAGTCCGCGTAAAACAACAGGCGGAGACCGTCAAGAACCAGGTCTCTGCGGAAACTCTCCATTTGCAGCGACAGGTCAAGCAACTTGCGGCCGCCCAACAGGTCGCTATGCTCGAGTATCAACTTGCGCAGTCGCAAGCCGAAGCGCTGCAGATACGGGTCGAAGCAGGCACCGGGGCGGGGCCTACGCCAGCCAATCTGCCAGAATCCACGGTGACACCCCCCAACCCACGCGACCTCGCGAACGCGCGTCTGCAGGCTAGCGATCGGTATAACAGTTATCTGGACACAACCTTCGAATTGGAGCGCAGTCGCATGCAGTTGCTCAAATCCACCGGCGAAATTGAAAACTGGGCCCTCCCGGGACATTAGGATCCTTTCAAAGGGGGCCGGAAGCCGCGCCCGCCCGGTCCCCCATTTCTCTTCTTGGTGCCCCATCCTGACCATTTACCCAAAGTCCCTTCTGCCCGCGAACTCCAGCTGTTAACCTTGGTATGTTAGGGCTGGCTCGGGCGATGCCCGTGGACAAGCAAAACTTTGGCTAAGCTGTTAAAATAGTTGTTTCAATAAGATGGCTCTCAAAACGCTGTTTCTGAATCCTCCTTCCTTCGAGAACTTCGACGGCGGCGCCAGTTCGCGTTGGCCGGCAACCCGCGAAATTGAGTCCTATTGGTACCCCGTCTGGCTGGCTTACCCCACAGGCATGCTCGAAGACGCTCGCCTGCTGGATGCTCCGCCCCATCACGTGAGCGGCGAGCAGACCATTGAGCTGTGCAAGGAATACGAATTCCTTGTGCTCTTTACCAGCACTCCTGGGTTCCCCGGCGACCTCCGCCTCGCTGAAGCTATCAAGCAGGCCAATCCAAACATCCGGATTGCCTTCGTCGGTCCTCACGTCACTGTTCTGCCCGAGGAAACCCTCAAGCAGTGCCCTGCAATCGATTTCGTCGCTCGCAAAGAGTTTGACTACTCGGTCACCGATTTCGCCAAAGGCAAGTCCTTAGACGAAATCCCAGGTATCAGCTTCCGCCGCAATGGCAGCATCGTTCACAATCCGGACGGTCCCCAGATTCAGGACCTCGATGCTCTTCCCGACGTCACCGATGTCTACCATCGCGATCTCGATGTCCGCCGTTACAACGTGCCATTTCTGCTTCATCCTTTCGTCGCCCTCTACAGCACGCGAGGATGCCCTGCGCAATGCACCTTCTGCCTCTGGCCGCAGACCTTGAGCGGACATCCCTGGCGCAAGCGCTCCTCAGATGCCGTCGCCCGCGAAATGGCCAAGGCCAAGGAATACTGGCCCTGGGTGAAGGAATATTTCTTCGACGACGACACCTTCAATATTCAGAAGGCGCGCACTATCGAGCTGTCCGAGAAGCTGAAGCCGCTGAAGCTCACCTGGTCCTGCACTTCCCGCGTCACCACCGATTACGAGACGCTGAAAGCGATGCGCGATTCCGGCTGCCGTCTTCTGATTGTCGGATACGAGTCCGGAGATGCGCAGATTCTCAAGAACATCAAAAAGGGGGCTACGGTCGAGCGCGCTCGCCAGTTCACCAAGGATTGCCACAAGCTGGGGCTCACCATCCACGGCGACTTCATTTTGGGCCTTCCGGGCGAGTCACGCGAAAGTATCCGCCGCACCATCGATTTCGCTAAAGAACTGGATGTAGAAACCATCCAGGTTTCTCTCGCCCACGCCTATCCGGGGACGGAATTCTACGATTTCGCAGTGAAGAGCGGCTTCATTGTCCCCGGCAGCGCCATGGTCGACAAAGCGGGCCACCAGTTGGCGCACATCCAATACCCCGGCTTGCCGCCAGAGGAGATTCTGGAGTCAGTGCACCGCTTCTACGACGAATACTACTTCCGTCCCAAGGCGGTTTTCCGCATCCTGCGGCGAGCGGCCTTCGACTCTGGCGAGCGCAAACGCCTGTATAAGGAAGCCAAATCGTTTCTCAAGCTGCGGGCTACCCGCAACCGCCTGGTCAAAGAAACACGCAGCAAGACGGCGGTCTCTCCGCCAACGACTCCAGCCAGTGGCTCCTCCGAAGATCGCGAAGCGGAAGCCGTCAACGCGTGATCGAAAGCCACGAGTAGCGAATCTGTGAATCTGCGGAAGCTTGCAACCTTGGCGGGCGTGGCGCTGTTTGCCTCCTGCGGCGACGTGGCATTGGCGCGCGGCATGAAAGCCTTTGGCGCGATCTCGCTCGCCCACTGGACATCGATCTTCTCCGCTCTTCTTAGCCCTTGGGTGATCCTGGGAATCTGCCTGCTGCTGGCCTTTTTCGTCAGCTACCTGTCGGCGCTCTCTTTCGCCGATCTCACCTACGTCCTCCCGGCAACTTCTCTCGGCTACATTGTGATGGCTCTGCTGGCGAAATTTTTCCTGCACGAAAACATCAGCATCCTGCGTTGGACGGGAATTCTGCTGATTGCCTTGGGTGTGGGTTTTGTCGCGCGTGGACCAGCTCTTACCCTCGACCACGAGCGTTCTGCCGACCTTGCCGGGAATGTTCATCACGCGCCTGCACGAGGTGAGTCGTGAAGCACCTTTACACCTGGGTTAGCATTCTTGCCGTCGTCCTCTTCTCCACTGTTGGAGACGTTCTCATCTCACGCGCTATGAAGCGCGTGGGCGACTTGGGCCATCTTTTCAAGGATCACGGACTGCTGGCAGTAAGCAAGGCGATGTTTACGAATGCCACTCTTTGGGCCGGAGTCTTCTTCATGGCTCTGGGCTTCTTCAGCCTCATGACGGCTCTTTCCTGGAACGATGTCTCCCTGGTCGGTCCGGCTTCTGCCTCTCTAACCTTCCTCAGTAATGCTTTCGCGGCGAAATTATTTTTGCGCGAGCGCGTCGATCGGCGCCGCTGGATGGCTGCGCTGCTCGTAGCTGCCGGAGTCGCCTTGGTAGCGGCATAGCATGCAGTGTTATGCCGGGTGGAGCGGGCCTTCAGGCCTCCACTGAGAGATCCGAATAATGCCGCCTAGAAGCTCTGCCGCACTCGTTCAGTAACCTAGGTACCCTTTGACGCGCCACAATCGCCCCTTAGAATCGCGCCATCGATGATCGAACTGCGGAGCCTGCGAAAAGAGTATCCGAACGTCGTCGCCGTGGATAACGTCGAGGTCACCATACCCGAAGGCGACATCTATGGCTTGATCGGTCCCAACGGTGCTGGCAAAACGACAACCATTCGCATGGCGTGCGGCTTGCTTTCCCCAACATTCGGCTCCATCCGCATCTGCAAAATCGACGTCCATCGGCAGCCGGAACTGGCGCAGCGCAATATCGGCTATCTCTCCGATTTCTTCTCCGTGTATGAGGACCTGAAGGTCTGGGAATACCTCGATTACTTCGCCAATGCCTATAAAATGGCGCCGGAACAGATTCCCGCGCGCATCGACGAGGTGATCCACCAGGTCGGTCTGGAAGTGAAACGCGACGCGATGATTAAGGGTTTATCTCGCGGCATGAAGCAGCGCATGGGCATCGCTCGCGCGGTGATCCACAAACCCAAGGTCCTGCTGCTCGACGAGCCCGCTTCGGGGCTTGATCCCAAGGCACGAGCTGACTTGCGGAACCTGCTCTTAAGTCTGCGCGACTCTGGCGCCACTATCCTCATTTCTTCCCACATTCTTTCCGAGCTGGAAGGCTTCTGCACCTCCATCGGCATTATGGAGCGAGGACGCATGGTGCGCAGCGGCAAGCTCGACGAGATCACCGCCGCTGAAAGCCGGTACAAAGTAGTACGGGTGAGCTGGGTAGGAACTGCCGATGCGAGAAGCATTCTGGCCGCGCTTCCCAACGTGTCGAACGTTACCGTGCAGGATTCCGAGGCTGTGTTCCGCTTCACCGGGAGCGATGAGCAACTAGCTCAGATTCCGGGCGAACTCACCGCCCGAGGGGTTCGCGTTCTCTCTTTCAGCGAAGTGAAGCAGACAGTCGAAGAGCTCTATCTCAAGCTCTCCACCAACGAGGTGATGTAGTGAACCTGCTGCGGCGAAATCCGGAACTGCTGCGCCATGTCCGCTCCGAGTTGCGTGCCCCGCGCATGGCGCTGGCGGCCGGCTTGTCTTACGTACTGTGCTTCCTGATTTCCATCTTGCACTCGCAGATGACCACGGCCGGACCCTACTCCGGGCGGACGCCTGAAAGCAACTCCGTCTTCTTTTGGATCTTGATCCCGCAAGCCTTGGTGCTGAGCCTCTGGTGCCTCTCCTCCACCACGCAGTCGATCGCCGGCGAGCGTCTTCTGAAGACCTACGATTTCCTGCGCACCACTCGCTTAACGGCTGGCGAATTGCTTGTTGGGATGGTATTCGGCGTGCCCATCATGGCGTACTTCGCCGTCGGATGCACGGTTCCGTTCGCCATTGCCGCCGGCTTGGGATCGCAAGTGCCCCTTTCCGCCATGCTGGTGACCTACTTCCTGCTTTTTGTGTTCGTAGTGTTCTTGTCGCTGGTGGGATTGCTGGTCTCCATGCTGGTTCAAAAACCACGCGCCGGAGGAGCCCTGCTCATAGTCTGGTTCTGGCTTATGCCCTTCACTCTGATCGGCATGACCGGCCGCTTCGGTTTCCCTTACCCGGGAGTTGCTGCTCTTACCATCGTTCCCGGACTTCTTCCCTTGTATCATGCGTACACTTCTGTTCCCTCTACCGCGCCTTTCTTTGGCGTGCACGTGCCACTGCTCTCTCTTTCCCTGCTGCTCTATGTTTCTCTTGGAGCCTGGATCGTAGTGGCGCTGCTGCGCAATTTGAAGCGCGAGCGGGAAGAAATTCAGTTGCTCTCGCGCTGGCAAGCCATCGGACTGGCTGCTTATCTGAACCTGCTGATGCTCGGCTTTTTGGATCCCGCAGCTCTGCTCGGTACTCGCTCCCCATATTCGTTCGGCGTGGAGCCGGCGACGATTGTCCATTTGGCTTTCAATAATCTGATTTTCTATGCGGTTGGCCTTGCGACCCTGACGCCACCGGAACGCCTCAAGATATGGTTTCGCGATTACCACGCCGGACGGCAATCTTACTTGTCAGAAAACGGCCCGCCTTGGCCATGGATGGCACTGGCGGCGGCCCTGGCGTTCGTGGCGCTCTGGCTGGAAGCGGCCTCGGCGCGGTCTGCCGTACCCTTTGACAACTGGTCACTTGGACATTCGGGACTCTCGCTGATGGTCTTTTTGGTTTACGCCACTCGCGACGTGCTCTTCCTCCAATGGTGCACTCTGACGAAGATGAAGAATCCGATCGTCAAAGGGATCCTGCTGGTCTGGCTCTACTATTTTGCTGCGGGAGTCATCACCACCCCTCTGGCACAGGCATCTCGGTCAATGGCTTCGTCAGGTTTCTGCCTGCTAACTCCGGCCGGAGCACTGGTTCACGGACAGATTGAAACTGCACTGATCGGCGCCGGCTTGCAGATCGGCGTCATCATCTATTTGCTCTTTCTGATTCGCGATCGCCTGACGCGAGCACCGGCACAACTGGCGACTGCCTAGCATTAGGGGGCGCTGCCATTTGGTCACCTAAATTCGCGTAGGAAACGGACGTTCCCGTTCGTCCAGGCCGAGCCCAGCTCGACGCTTATCCCAGGTTCCCCGAACCGGTCATGCTGGGCGACGGCCGAGTATGAAGACGAGGACCGAGTCGAAGGACCTTATGTTTCTGTAGTGATCCGAAGCTGCATGCTCCAACTTCGCGCGCTGCTTCTCGGCAGTACCCTTAGAGAACAGCTACATCATTAGCCTGCTCAATCCCGCTGCCGGCAGATCGGCCACGAGAAACTTGCAGTACTGTCCTGCCGCTTTACATATCGCCTCTGCCGCCCTGTATCCGCTGCGCACCGCTCCCTCCATTGTGGCAGGCCAACCTGTGGCCGTCCAATCTCCAGCGAGAAACACGCGAGGCCATTCCGACTGCGGCCCCGGGCGATATTCATCCAGCCCTGGCCGCGGCGAATACGTCGCGTGCACCTCCTTGATCACAGTCGCTTTCTCCAGCCTGGCGTCAGCTGCCTTGGGAAAGAATTCCGCCAGCTCCCGCATCGCCATATCGATGATCTCCTGCCGCCCCATCTCCACCTGCTTCTTCGAAGAGCTGATCACCAGCTCCACATAGCTTCCGGAATCACCTCGCCCCAGCAGCTTCGATTTATGGAACATCCACTGGATATTCCGATCCAAAAGCACGGCATGTTCCAGATTTGTGATCTGCCGGTCGAACCATAAGTGGATTCCCGTGATCGGCGAACTCTCAAAATGACTTAACATCGCCCGCAGCGCCTCGGATTGCCGCTCCTCTGGAAGCAACTGCGGCAGGACGTTGAACGGCGCTGCTAAGACAACATAGTCTGTCGCGACCTCCTGCCCACCGCAGCTGACTCCAACCTGATCCGCTTGTGCCCGAAAACGCTCCACCCCGCAGCGCAGGTTCACATCGCCGCCTCGGTCCCGGATGAACTCACCAGCGGCGCCATAGAGATCGCTCAGCGGAATCGCAGGAATTCCCATGCGCCCGCCCGCCCGCGACTTCAAGAATGACTCTCGGAACACATGGGCCGCGTACTTCGGGGAACAGCGGTCGAGGTCTTCGTTGAGTGCGCTGACCAGCACCACTTTCCAAAAACGTTCAATTGCCCGCTCAGTCTGCCTCTGCTGGTGCAACCAATCGAGAAATGATTGGCGGCCGTCATCCTGCACCTCGTGCCTCAAAGCGAGCATGGCCCGGGCGATGCCCAGTTTGTCGCGCAGCGAAAGCGCTGACGCAGACAAAAAAGACGGCGCCGTATGCAGCGGCTCGGGCAAAAGCGATGGCTTGATCACCGATTGCCGTCCGCCGGGCTCAACAAAAATCAACTGCTCGAACCAACGAATCTTATTTTCAGTCGCGGTGCGCCGGTAAAAATCGATGAGATTCGTGCAGCAGCCAAGCAACACGTGTTGGCAGTTATCCACGACTTCGCCCGTCGCCGGATGCTGATACGACGATGCCCTGCCTCCGAGATAAGGCTTGCGCTCGAACAGACGCACGGCGAATCCCACTTCGACCAGCGCACAACCCGCTGCCAGCCCTGCCAGACCTCCGCCGACAATGGCCACTGTCTTCTTGGTTGGGGATGGGGTCATTCTTTGAGGCGGCGGATACAGCCTTGGCCGAGGATCTTGAGCTTCTCACGCGTAGTCAGGCGGATCTTCTTCCCGAACACCTGGTAATCGTTTTTTGCAATCTTCTCTAGCAACTGCCGATAAATTTCCAGCAGTACCCACATCGCGGGACGGCTCTCAGCGTCCAGCATGGTGATGAGTTCGTCACCAGACTTGTAATACTCGCGCGCTCGATCGGCCTCGAACTTGAGCAGCGGCCGCAGATATGAAGGATCCGTCTCCTGCCGCAGATGCTCGGGCTTGAGTCCGTACTGCATCAGATCGTCCCCGGGCAGATAAACGCGCCCCATCGCCGCATCCTCCTTCACGTCGCGGATGATGTTCGTCAGCTGAAAGGCGATGCCCGTGCGCTCCGCCAGCAATTCGGCCCGCGCATCGCGATATCCGAAAATTCGGATGCAGACCAGCCCCACCACGGAAGCGACGTGATAGCAGTATTGATAAAGTTGGTCGAAGGTTCGGTACAGTACGATTGGCCCAACTTTCCTTCCTGCCGCGACCTCGGCAACATCCATGCGCGTACCGTGAATCAGCTTTTCCAGCAATTCCGCAGGAATCTTGTATCGCTGCTTGGTGTCGGCCAAGGCCATCAGAATAGGTTCGTCCGTCGCTTCACCGGACGCGACCTCCTGGAAAGCTCTAAGCCACGCATCTAGTCGTGCTCGCTTCTGCTCGGCCGGAAGACTCAGGTCATCGGAAAGATCGTCGGCATGGCGCATAAACGCGTACACAGCACACAGAGCATCCCGCTTTCGGCGCGGTAGCACCAGAAAGGCATAGTAGAAGTTCTTGGCTTGCGAGCGCGTGATACTGCGGCACACTCCAAAAGCTGCCGCGAGTTGGGAAGGAGAAATCTTCACCACCGGAACTTGCTTGCTCTCTGCGACTGTGGTCAGAACAGCCTCCGCGCAGCCGCCCTGGCAATCAACAATGCTTTTTGAACCTTGCTCAGCGCCGGACGGCTTTTGAGCACATCAAAGCCCTGGCGCTCAATCGCGTTGAGGATCTCCTGTCCGCCGCGAGTGAAAAGTTCGATATCAATTGCAATCTCTCTCTCTAGCGTAGAAGCCAGCGGCAGTCCTCGCCCAAACCATTCCCGCGCGCGTTCAACCTCAAACCTCATCATCGCCAGAAATTCCGGCGTAGGCCGTCGTTCCGCAATCTGACTCTCGGCTACCCCGAAACGCCGCATATCCGCTAGCGGAAGATAAATGCGGCCCTTCCCGTAATCCACAGCCACATCCTGCCAGAAATTCGCCAACTGCAGCGCCGTACATGTGTAATCAGAGAGCTGCTGGCGCATTGCGTCGGAATATCCGCAGACATAGAGCACCAGCCGTCCCACAGGATTCGCCGAATTTTTGCAGTAACCGAGCAGCTCTTCGAAAGTGTCATATCGTGTAACGATCTGATCCTGCCGAAAGGCTGTCAGCAAATCTGCGAACGGCTGCTTAGGGATGTCACATTCGCGTATCGTCTCCGTTAATGCCACGAAGACAGGATGTCGAGCTTCTCCGCGATAGCATGCCTCAAGCTCCCGCCCCCACTGATTCAAGAGGCCTAGAGACACCTCCGGATTCCCCACTTCGTCGCCCAAATCGTCAGAAATCCGGCAATAGGCATACACGTTATAGAAATTCTGGTGCAGCCGCTTGGGTAGAAACCAGGTAACAACCGAGAAGTTCTCGTAGTGGCTGGTAGCCAGGCGTCGGCAATACGCTCGCGCTTGCTCCAGTGTTGGAATCCGCTCTGGAATGGCATATTCCGGCGGCAATGCTTCCCATCCGGCCAAAGGTTTCGCCGAGGTGCCTTCGCTGATCGGCATGTACTCCATTCCGCGGGCGTCTTTCTGATTCTACCTGCAAAACACACCGAGGCTCACCCCGAGAATCTGACGTGATGATCCTTTGTGTTCGTCCCGGCTGGTGTCCTGAAGGTCAGTGGCCCGGGATAATAGCGGTCTTGATGTCACCATTGCGATTCAGCATGTGCCGCAGTACATGCTGCAGGCGGGACAATGGTGCTTCTCCAGTAATGTAGTCCGTACCCCGAATCTTTTTTTCCGCAATCAGCGCAAAGGCCTTGCGCACGCTCTCGGGCGTGTGATGGAAAGTGGCTTTCAGTGTCACTTCCGAGTAATGCAACCGATTTGTATCCAGGTTAACTTTGGTGCCACTGGCGCAGCCGCCAAAGAAGTTCACCGTTCCACCCTTACGAACCATGTCGATGGCCCACTCCCAGGCCTGCGGACGGCCCACAGCCTCAATTACCACATCGGCGCCACGGCGGTCCGGTGTGAGTGCGCGCACCGCGGCCACTGGATCTGCCGTCTGCGTTATTTGCACGGTTTCATCGGCACCTAGCCGCTTGGAAAACGAAACCTGGGAATCGCGCTTGACCACCGAAATCACGTTGCAGCCCGTCAGCTTGGCCGCTTGCACGAACATCAGGCCAACCGGGCCACCCCCGATTACTGCCACCGTGTCACCAATTTCGACTTGAGTCTCGTGCAGACCGCGTAACACGCAAGCCAGCGGCTCAACCATTGCCGCCTCTTCATAAGTCACATACCCGGGGATCGCCAGCATGTTGGTCTCAACAATCCGGCGCGGAATCTTGATGTATTCGGCGTAGGCGCCATTGTTGAAGAGCAGGTCTTCGCAGAGGTTCTCCTGATGCTTGGAGCAATAAAAACACATCCCGCAGGGAGCGGAGTTCAAGGCGACAACCCGCATCCCTTTCTTGAGTCCTCGAACATTGCCTCCGACTTCTTCCACCGTGCCCGCCAGTTCATGCCCAAACAAAGCGGGCGGCACTATCATGCGTGCGTGATAACCCCGCTGGTACACCTTAAGATCGGTGCCGCAGGTCAGCGCGACTTGTACTTTTATGAGGATTTCCCCTTCACCGAGCCGGGGAATAGGAACTTTTTCAATTTTCACGTCCTCTTTGCCATAGAGGACGGCTGCTGTCATGTGTCCATTCACTCTTGCTTATCCTTCCGAACCGCTGCCCGGTTGGATCACCAGCTTCAGCGTATCCGGCTGGGGGTGGGCAGCCAGGTTCAACGCTTCTACCGCCTCCACCAAGGGGAAGCGGTGGCTGATGAGCGATTCCAGGTCTACCCTCCTCCTGAAAACCCAATCCACCGATTCATCCTGAAGATCGATAGAAGCGCTATACGAACCCAGAAGACTCTTCTCGTCCACGCAAATCGAGGCGGGATCAATCACCGCCTCTCCACGAACGGTCTGGGCAAATAACAGAATTCGTCCACCAGGACGCGTAGCCTCCATAGCAGTACGAATCAAAGAGGATCCCGGCACGGCTAGGATTGCTGCATCGGCTCCGCGTCCTTCTGTCCATTTCCGCACCGAGACCACAGTATCCGCACGCGAAGCCTCTATAACTTCTTGGAGTCCGAACCCTTTCGCTATTGTAAGCCTCCGGGGGATTAAATCGGAAGTTATTACACGGGCGCCTGCTCGTTGCGCCAGAATCCCGAGAATGATTCCGATCGGACCCTGTCCCATCACCACAACACGCTCGCCCGGTTCCAGTCGCAGCGTCTCAATTCCCTTCATGCAGGTGTTCACCGGCTCTATAAAGGATGCCTGCTCAAAAGAAACTCCCTCGGGAATTAGGACCACGCCTTTCTCCACAATCCAGTCCAGCACCCGCACGTATTCGGCGAATCCACCGCCGCTGGGTTCGAATCCAGCCGTCGCGCCAACCTTCTTGTACACCGGACACTGAGCAAACACCTTGTGACGGCAGTAGTAGCATTCGCCGCAAGGAATGTGATGAAACACTGCGACTCGATCGCCAGGCTGGAACCGAGTAACCCCTTCACCGACCGCCGCCACTACTCCAGTCGTTTCGTGGCCGAAAATCCGCGGCGCACTGTGGGAACCGGTAGCAATCTTCTTCAAATCGGTGCCGCAAATGCCACAGGTGTGTACACGTACGAGAAGTTCTCCCCGGCCAATTTTTGGAACCGGCACCTGCTCGATGCGAACATCGTTCACTCCATGATAGACGGCCGCCTTCATCGTCGCCGGTATCCTGGCCGCGGCAGTCTGGCGTTGGATTTGTGTCGCAGTCGACATGCCTTTAATCATTCGATGTAGCTATGCATTCACGATGCTCTTACGGCCGGAACTGATATCAGCCATTACACGCACCAGCCCTTTACAGAGTTCCGCAGCCGCACGCCGGGAATTTATTCCCAGGCGGACTACGGAGGGCCAGTATTGAGGCCGCAAAGCTACACATACCGCAAAACGCGCCATCTCCAATCCACCGTCCCGGTTGATGAAATGATTGAAGGGCGGCATCAGGAACTCCAATTCGTCAGAAATCGATTTGATGGCGTAAAACGCGATTTCATGCTGCTGAGCAATCCGGGCCACCGCTGCAGCCTCCATGTCGACCGCTTCAGCTCCATACCGCGCAGTCAGTTGTTTTTTTGTTTCCCGGCCAACTACCTGTGATGCGCTCACGAGGGCGAGATTGCCGCCATTAACACTCGCAAAACGATCACCCGTCTCCGCATCGATCACCGTTCCTGGTTCGATCAGGTCGCCAATCTTTCTCTCGGGTGTAAGCGCTCCCGCAAATCCAGCTGAGATGATCGCCTGCACATCCTCCGCCGCGATCAGCGCCTCAGTTGCCTTCATGCCCCAACCCCGGCCGATGCCGCACGCCACGTAAACCTCCGAACCGGAAGGCGAACGAAAGAGGCGGTAGCCACGGCCTTCATGCGCCAGCGTTTCGCGACGCCACATCTTCAACATAGGAGCAACTTCCTGCTCCATCGCCGAGATTATCCCGATCTTCTCAAGCGGCGACATAATCATGACTACGGAACCATCCTACCGCCCGCCTTAACGCACCATCGACCGCGACTATGGACCATCCCAATTCACGTTCTGCCTTTGCTGAGGACACATACATCTTCTTGCGTCCCATACGAACGGCATCGATCGTCGCGCGCGGTTCGCGCCCGAGCAGAAAGCCCGTGAAGCAGGTATCCAGAACACCAAACCCCAGCGCCACCGCATACGGCAGCTTGAGCGTGGGTGCTGGAATTCCCGTGATCGCAGCCAGCTTCTCCAGAATTTGCTTCAGGCTGAGGTTTTCTCCGCCGAGTATGTAGCGCTCGCCCGTCCTGCCTTTGTCCATCGCAGCCACATGGCCGCGAGCGCACTCGACCACATCGACCAGGTTCAACCCAGTGTCGACATAGGCTGGAAACTTCCGGTTGAGGAAGTCCACAATAATTCGTCCAGTAGGAGTCGGCTTGATGTCCTGCTCGCCCACCGGCGTGCTCGGACATACGACAACAACATCAGCACCCATTCTCCCCGCTTCAAGAGCTACCTGCTCTGCCAGGAATTTCGAGCGCTTGTAATGGCCTATCATCTCGCTCAGAGACACCGGCGAATTTTCGTCAGCGAACTCTAGCGCGGGACGGAAACCCATAGTGGCTACGCTACTGGTGTAAACAACTCGCCGCACTCCCGCCTCTCGCGCGGCTTGCAGAATCGCACGTGTGCCCTCGACGTTAGACCGGTACATGTCCTGGACGTCGGCGGCGTTCCGTGTCCAGAGGCGGTAGTCGGCGGCGACATGGAATACGAACTCGCAGCCCGACATCGCTCTCTTCAGCGATAACGGATCACGCAAGTCACCGATCGCCTGATCGGCATTCAGCTCTGCAATATTCTCTTTGCGACTTGCTGGACGAACCAGCAGTCGCAGCACTGCTCCCTGCGAAGCCAGCAATCGCGCTACATGACTGCCGACGAATCCGGTAGCACCCGTAACCAGGATCGACGGTGTATCGCTCCCACTCGTACGTCTCTCACTGGACGCTTCGGCAGAATATGAAGCCGCCCCGGTCGTAGTCGTCGCCTTAGGAGAGCAGAATTGAGGCAAACCTTCCTCGATCGGCAGACCGGGTTCACTCATCGGAAATTCACGAGCACTCAATAGTTCGCGGCCTTCGGGCTCGCCTGCGTGGCCGTAACTGACTGCTGATTCTGACACTCAGTCATCACCTTGGCGTAGGTCGCAAGCGCCAACAGCGGGAAGTATTCTGCGTACATGCAGTACTTCAAATAGAAGACCTTCGGGAATCCGGTTCCCGTGTACGGCTTCTCCCACCAGCAACCATTCTTGCGCTGCGTTTTGAGTAGGTACGCGATTCCGCGATGCACCGCGTCGCTGCGGGTATCTCCCGCTGCCAGCAGCCCCAGAACCGCCCAGGCGGTTTGCGACGCCGTGCTTGGTCCAACGCCCCGCGTGTTCGGATCGTGATACGACCACAGGCTTTCGCCCCAGCCGCCATCGCCATTTTGCACCATGCGCAGCCATTCCGCCGCCTGCTGGATATAGGGCTCGTTGTGGTCCACGCCAATCCCGTCCAGGGCACGCAAGCACAGCATGGTTCCGTAAATGTAGTTGCATCCCCAGCGGCCAAACCATGAGCCGTCTGGCTCCTGCTGGTTGAGGATGAACTGAACCGCGCGCTCGACCCGTTTGTCTTTGCGCGTGTAACCGTAAGCTGCCAGCATCTCCAGTACGCGGCTGGTGATATCTACAGTCGCTGGGTCCAGCATGGCATTGTGATCGGCAAACGGGATGTACTGAAAGACCATCTTGTCATTGTCTTTGTCGAACGATGCCCAGCCCCCATCCTTGCACTGCATTGAAAATACCCACGCGATCGCTCGCTGCACGGATTCGTATTGATAACGCTCATTGCTGTGATCCACATAATTCAATGCCAGGCAGACTTGCGCCGTGTCATCCACGTCGGGATAAAACTCATTGTTGAACTCGAAGTACCAGCCCCCAGGCTGCGCCTTCTTGTTCTTGACCGACCAATCCCCCTTATGGGTGATCTGCTTCTTCAGTACCCAGTCTGCAGCAGCGACCAGGCGCGGATCATTGCGGCTCACGCCGCTTTCTCCCAGCGCAAACATAGCGTAGGCCGAATCCCACACTGGCGATTTGCACGGCTGAAGCCGGAAGGTCGTCTCTTCCTCGATGCCCAGCTTCTCCAGCTCGTCCATGGCGCGAATGAACTGCGGATCATCTACCGAATATCCCAAGCAGCGAAGCGCGATGATCGCGTTCATCATCGCCGGGAATATCGCGCCCAAACCGTCGCTCATCTCGAACCGTTCCAGCATCCACTTTTCCGCCGCCCGAAGTGCCACCGACCGCAGCGGCCGGATGTGCACGCGTTCAAACCAGTGCGTCAGACGGTCGCAGAAAAGGAAGAAGTTTCGCCAGCTGAAAATACGATTCGCCCAACGCAGGTGCAGGTTGGCATGCTCTTTCCCACCCACGAACAGCTCGTCAATACCCATTTCAGCGGGAATCTTCTTGAACGGCTTCTTCGCGTATACGATCGCCAGGGGAATGAAAATGCCGCGTGACCAGGAAGAAATCTCGTAGATGTTGAACCAGAACCATTTGGGAAAGAGACAGATCTCCGGTGGAACCGCCGGCACCGCGTCCCAGTCGTACTGCCCGAAAAAGCACAGATAGATCTTGGTGTAGGTATTGGTTGCTGTAACGCCCCCCAGTTCAAGAATCCTCTTGCGCGCCCGTGTCAGCGCAGGATGATGTGAGGGGTAACCGCATAATTTCAAAGCGAAATATGTCTTAACCGAGGCGCTGACCTCCGAGGGCCCATCGGCAAAAATCGGCCAGCCCCCGTCTTCGTTCTGATGCTCGAGCATCCAGCGGCACGCCTTCGGGAATGTCTTGGGATCACCTGTCCCCAGCAGGGTATGCATGAAGATGTAATCGGCTTCTAGAGTCGTGTCTGCCTCTAATTCGCCACACCAGTAGCCATCTTCATGCTGAATGGAGAAAAGGTACTTGCGCGCGGCATCCATAGCCGCTGCCACCCTGCTGGTTACGTCATCCAGTTTTCCAAAACGCATCGGGGTGGGAGGGATAGCTCCCGGAGCATTCTCCATAATCGGGATTACTCCACCGTCGCTGCCGTTTTGATATCGCCCACCGAGACCAACTTCGATCCACTGCCCATGGCTTCCACAATCTCGGGCGGCAGGCCGAATCGGACGTTCTCCGGCATGACTTCGACCTCGCGCAAATCGGTGAATCCCTGCTGAGAGAGGTATTCCACAACCTCCTCCACCAGGCATTCGGGCGCCGACGCTCCTGCAGTGAGAGCGACTGTTTTCACGCCTTCCAGCCATTCCGGCTTGATCGCGCGGTAGTTTTCAATGAGGTGAGAGCTTGTGCCCAGGTTGCGGGCTACTTCAACCAGACGGTTGGAATTGGAACTGTTTTCTGAGCCGACCACCAGCAGCAAATCTGCGTCGCCAGATACGTGTTTTACCGCGGTCTGCCGATTCTCAGTCGCATAGCAGATGTCTTGCGCTGCCGGTCCCTGGATATTGGGATATTTCTGCTTGAGCGCCTCGATAATGTCGCGCGTCTCGTCCAGGCTCAGGGTTGTCTGCGTCAGATAGGCGACTTTGTCGGGATCGGGAACGTGCAACTCCTGGACATCTTCTGGCGAACCCACCACTTGGGTCACCAGCGGGGCCTCTCCCAGGGTCCCGATTACTTCATCGTGATCGTGATGCCCAATGAGAACCAGCGAATAGCCTTCCTTGGCAAAACGCACCGCCTCCACGTGCACCTTAGTGACCAGTGGACAGGTGGCATCGATTACCCTCAGCCTGCGATTCTTGCTGGCCTCCCGGACCTCCGGTGAAACCCCATGGGCGCTGTAAATTACCCGCTCGCCAGCCGGAACCTCTTCCACGGTATCGACGAAGATCGCGCCCTTCCCCTGCAACTCCTCTACCACGTAGCGGTTATGGACGATCTCCTTCCGCACGTAGATAGGAGGCCCAAACGTCTCCAGGGCAATGCGAACGATATCGATAGCGCGTACCACCCCGGCACAAAAACCCCTCGGCTTCAGCAGCAATAGGGTCTTCCCGGAACCATTCGAAGTCTTCATTCCTTGCCTTTGAACGGTAGCTATAACTCAGCTATCCCCAATCCTACTGATGCTAGGGTATCGGACAGCGATGCCCCGCGTCAAACGTAAGCACCACAGGCTGTAGGGATTAGCAATGATTGGAGATATCTTAGCGGTAAACGGAGGCGGCGGAAAGTGACCGCCTTTGTACCCCTGCCTCGGAGTCGTTCCTCACGCGTTCGCCTTCAGCAGTTGTTCGGCATGCTTTCGGGAGGCCTCTGTTAGCCGGGACCCACTGAGCATGCGGGCGATTTCCTCCCGCCTCCCCGGCTCTGTCAGCCGCCGCACCGCAGTGCGCATCCGTCCATCCATTTCGCGCTTCTCAATCAGATAGTGCTGGTCGGCAAACGAGGCAATCTGCGGCAGATGGGTAATGCATAGCACCTGCTGATTCTGCGCAAGCTCTTTGAGCTTCCTCCCAACCGCCTCCGCCGCGCTTCCACCGATCCCGATATCGATCTCGTCGAATACCAGGGTTCGCTGTGCCCCCGAAGTCCGTCTTCGCCCCGATTTACCCGCCTCCACAGCTGCCTTCAGAGCCAACATCACCCGTGAAAGCTCTCCGCCGGAAGCGATCTCCTCCACCGGCCTGAGAGGTTCGCCAGTATTGGTTGCGATCAGATAATTCACCTGGTCGAATCCCCCATCAGTCCAGTTCCCCTCATCGTCAGTCCCTACGACCTCGATCTTGAATCGGGCATTCATTGCCAACTCATTGATTTGTGCCTCAACCACCCTCTCCAGCTTATGGGCTGCCTGATAGCGCGCATGGGAGACCGAGCGTGCGGCCGCCAAGTAGGATTCGGCAGCCATTGCCAGATCTTGCTTCAGCTTCCCCAGGATTTCGTCCTTGTTCTCTATTTCGTTGAGCTTCCGCGAGACCTCGGCCCCGTAGGCGATCACGGCTTCCAGGGTCTGACCGTATTTGCGTTTCACGCGGTCGATCAGCGCTAATCGATCCTCAACCGCCGCCAGTCTTTCCGGCGAAGCCTCAACCGAATCCGCATAATCCCGCAAGGCATCTCCGATGTCTTCAATAGTGATCCGCGCCGACTCTAACCCCGATAGCGATTCCTGAAACTTCGAATCGTAGCGCGCCACCTCCTGCAGGTGGCGGTAGGATGCCCTGACCAGCGCGGCGGCAGATTCCCGGTTTTCATACAAAATCTGGAAGGCGGCCTGGGCAGCTCCGTGAATCTTCTCCGCGTTCGCCAGCACCCGTTTTTCCGCTTCCAGCCGTTCATCTTCTCCCGCTTGAAGCCTCGCGTCCTCAATCTCTTTCTTTTGGAAGCTCCACACGTCGACCATGCGCAGGCGATCCTGCTCGTCGCTCTCCAACTCGGCGATTCTTTCCCGCAATGCGCGCCAAGCAGCAAACGCTTCTCCGACCGGAGCAGGGTTCGAGCCCGCATAAGTGTCCAGCAGCGCCAGCCGCGTGCCTGTGTCGAATGAGACAATTGATTCACGCTGCGAATGTATCGACGCCAGGCAAGATGCCAACTGCCTCAGCACGGCAACCGTCGCAGGCTGGTTTGAAACCAGTACCCGCCCTCGCCCATTGGGCAGGATTTCTCGACGAATGATGATCTGGTCCCCCTCCGGTTCAATCCCATTGTTCTCCATAACCATGCTCGCGCATTTGCCATCCTCGAGTTCGAACACCCCAGACACTACCGCCTTTTCCGCGCCATGACGGATCACATCGCTGGACGCCTTTTCGCCCAGCAACAGCGCCAGTGCATCAATGAGGATGGATTTTCCGGCGCCGGTTTCGCCGGTAAGCAGGTTCAGACCCGAGGCAAACTCCACGACTACACTATCGATAACCGCATAGTTCTCGACGCGCAGTTCCAGTAGCACCGATACGTCCTGCCGGGAGAGTGGCTGTCAGTTTAGCAAATGCAATTTCCACTGAATACTCGGTCGAGGATTGTGTCGATACCGCCACTGTTGACTGCCGAAGTACATCTGCTTCTCGGCCCAGCCGTCCCGCTTGCCTGTTCTATAATCAAGCTCGGAGTTGCGTTGTCATCCCGAGCCGCCTTCTTTTGGCGAGCGAGGGATCTGGGCGCGCCCGTGCCGTCGCCTCGCGCCCTGCGTGAGGCGACGTAATCGCACGATTGGGCGCGCATTCTTTCAGTAAAGGAAGCTGATGTTCATTCCCCTGCTTTCTGCCAGCATTGTCGGGGGCGAGATCACGGAACTGATCTCGCAGACCGGCCTCGTCGCTAAAGCCGTTCTGATCATTCTGCTTGTGTTCAGCGTGGTTTCCTGGGCCATCATCCTTGCCAAATGGAGTCGGTTCAGTCGCGCCAAGGTCCAGAGTTCGCGGTTTGTTCGTGCCTTCCGCCGCGCCAACCGTTTCCAGGACATCGCCGCTGTCGCCGAACAGTTCAAGCCCAGCCCGCTGGTGCCCGTATTCGAATCCGGCATTGAGGAGGTAAGGCGCCAGGGGGGCGTGGTTCGGAATCTCGTGGGCGTGCAACGTGCCATGCAGGTGGCCTCTTCTGAGGAGTTGACTCGCCTCGAGCGCCGTCTTCCCTGGCTTGCCTCCACCGGCGCCGTCACCCCCTTCATTGGCCTGTTCGGCACCGTTTGGGGCATCATCGATGCCTTTCAAGGACTCGGTACCGCCGGTGCCGCCACTCTCAGAGCCGTTGCCCCCGGCATCTCTGAAGCCCTCATCACCACCGCTGCCGGTCTGTTTGCCGCCATTCCGGCGGTGATTGCCTACAACTATTTGCTGGCGGAGGTTCGCCAGTTTGGCGCACGCATGGACGACTTCGCTCTCGAGATGCTCAATTCCATGGAGCGCGGCATGACCCAACCCGTGCAGCGCGGGGCCGCAGCGGTTCAGGAACCGGAGTATCGCGCATAAATGGCCTTCACCAATTCACAAGGCAGAACTCAGACCTCGCTCGCCGATCCCAACGTCACGCCCCTGGTAGACGTGGTGCTTGTGCTGCTGATCATCTTCATGGTCACCGCCCCGGTGCTTCAGTCTGGAATTGAAGTGGCTGTCCCCAAAACCAAGACCGTCAAACAGATCACTGAGGAACGGCTCGTCATCTCCATAGACAAACAACAACGCGTCTTCCTGGGCAATGAACCGGTAAACATCAACGAGGTGGGAGCCAAGATTCGCCAGAAAATTCACGATCCGCAAGGCCAGTACATCTTCGTTCGTGCTGACGAGAACGTCCCCTTCGGCGCATTCGCCACTGTCATGGATGCGGTGAAGCAGGCGGGCATTGCCAATGTCAGCATTGTGACTCAGCCTCTCGAAGAACATGGCAGCTCGCGCTGACATCTTTACGGAGCACGACCGCTGGGGCCCTACCCTGCTGCTGTCCACGTTCCTCCACATCCTGCTGTTCTCGGGGGCGTTGTTCTATGCGACTTACGTCACCCGGCCCAGTGGTGAGAGCTGGGGAACAAACGGCCAAGGCGATGCCATTAGCGCCACGATCGTCAGCAGCATCCCGCTTCCATCTCCGCAAACGCAGACAGAAAACATTCTGGCCAATGAGTCCAAGGGTGTTACCCAGTCTCTGCCCGAGGTAAAGGAACCGGAAGCTCCCGAGGCTATCCCCATCCCCGCGCGTGATACCAAGTCCACCCTGCCCCAGCCGAAGGCGCTGCCTCCCCGCCCTAAGCCGCAGGCCAAGCCGCGTCCAGCGCCCGTCGAGGAAGCCAACGTGATTCCCTTCGGACAGGGAGGACCTGTCAGCGGTCCTTATGGCGCGTTTAACGCAGGCGGAGCCAAGGGCGGATTCGGATTCACCGGCACGGGTGGCGATTTCGGCAGCCGTTATGCCTGGTACGTGCGCGTTGTCCAGCAGAAGGTGTCCGAGAACTGGCTGAAGTACGAGATCGATCCCCGCATTACCAGCGCACGTCGCGTGTACGTCACATTCGATATCGATCGCAGCGGGCGGCCCAGCAACGTTCAGCTTTCGCAATCGAGTGGCGTGCCCTCGCTTGACCAGTCGGCGCTTCGCGCCCTGCAGCGCATCGACACCTTCGGTCCCCTCCCTGGCGATTACGCGGGCAGCCGGGTCTCAGTAGAATTCTGGTTCGATTATCGCCGCTGACATTGTGACAGGCGCCGATGACCGATTTTGCTTTTAGGAGTCCATGTCGGATTACGATATGATAAAAGTCGCTTCTGGTTTCCCCACTACGGTGCGCCTCTTCATTGCAATACGCGCTCTCATCTTGATCCTTGCCTTCTTCATTATCACTGTCTCCTCGGCAGCACAAACCGATTGGATTCGTACTGGAACCGGGCTGGGAGTGGAGAAGGTGCGGCTTGCGGTCCCCGATTTCAAAGCCATCTCTCCCGATCCCCAGACGGCTCAACTGTTGAAGATTTTCAACGATACCTTGTGGAGCGATCTTGATAACGCTGGCATCTTCGACATGGTATCCAAGAGCTTCTACCCGCTGGAAGTTCCCGGTCGGCCGGAGGAGATGAAGCTCACCGCCTGGTCAAGCCCGCCTCCGAATGCAGGTATGGTTGCCTTTGGAAATCTCGATGGTTCAGGTCAGGATGTTCTGGTGCAGGGATGGCTCTACGACGCCAAAAATACTAGTTCCCCTCAAGTGCTAGGCAAACAGTATCGTGAAAAGGCGACCCCGGATAATGCGCGGGTGATCGCTCACCGTTTTGCCAATGAAATCATCTTCCGACTCGGCGGCGGCATTCAGGGCATCACGGAAACCAGAATCTTCTACGTGAGCACGCGCAGCGGCCGCAAGGAAATCTGGGCGATGGACTACGATGGCGTCAACCAGCACCAGGTAACCCACCTCGGTTCCATTTCGCTCTCCCCACGGGTCTCTCCCGACAACTCTCGCCTCGCCTTTTCGAGCGAGTCGCGTGGAGGCTGGGAAATCCGTATGTGGTCGCTCGATCTGAGCCGTTTGGTCGCGTTTCCTGCGTACAACGGCACGAATTTGTCCCCGGCCTGGTCTTCCGATGGCACCAGGATCGCCTTCTCCTCCTCCCGCACCGGTGACCCCGAAATTTATGTCGCCGACGCTGACGGCCGCAACTTACGCCGCGTAACCAGCTATCGCGGTCCGGATGTTTCCCCGGTGTGGAATCCCAAAACCAACTCCCAGATCGCATGGGTAAGTGGCCGCACGGGTCTGCCCCAGATATACACCATGGAAGCCGACGGCACCAACGTGCAGCGCATGACCGACCAGGGTTATGCGGTTTCCCCTTCCTGGTCACCGAATGGCCAATATCTGGCCTTCGCTTGGATCCGCCACTATGGGCCTGGCGCTCCCGGCGCGTCGGATGTCTACGTCATGGACATCACTACCAAGCAGTTCGTGCAGCTAACCCATGACGCGGGACGCAACGATTCTCCGTCATGGTCCCCCGATGGGCGTCACATTGTGTTTCAGTCGAATCGCACCGGGGGCGAGCAGATCTGGACTATGCTCGCGGACGGTACTCAACAGAGACAATTAACCACCGCCGGCCAAAATACTCAGCCTAATTGGAGCTTTAAATAGGAATCCTATGTTCGGGCGCAATTCTTCATTGAAGAGCCACAACTCGGGCCTTCAGACCGGGAAAGCACCCTTGATAATTTCGCTTGGCGAGTTCGCTCGCAGGGAGGATACGTTGAAGCACAGCAAGATGAAGTGGTCGATATTGCTGCTGGTCATGGCCAGCATTGTGGTGCTAGGCGCTTGCAAGAAGAAGGTTGCTCCTCCGCCTCCGCCGCCACCTCCGCCGCCACCCGCACCTACCGCTTCTCTGACGGCGAATCCCAACACTATCCAGCCGGGACAGTCCACGAACCTGATTTGGCAGACACAGAACGCCACGAATGTCAGCATCGATGGAATAGGTACGGTTGAGCCCAGCGGCAATAGCCAGGTAACACCCACTACCTCCACTACCTACCACTTGATCGCGACGGGACCGGGTGGCAGCCAGGATGCCACGGCAAGGGTTACCGTAACCGCACCGCCACCTCCTCCGGCTCCTTCCCGCTCGGCAACCGACGAAGAAATGTTCAATCAGAACATCAAAGATATTTTCTTCGACTACGACAGCTACGACATTCGCCCCGACCAGCAATCTGCGGTACAGGCCGATGCAGCTTTCCTGAAGCAGCATCCCAATATCACCTTTACCGTGGAAGGTCATTGCGATGAACGCGGCTCCACCGAATACAACCTGGCACTAGGCGATAACCGCGCCGGAGCTGTGCGCAGCGCGCTGGTGCAGGCCGGCGTGCCTGCTGACAGGATTCACACCATCAGCTACGGCAAAGAGAAGCCTTTCTGCACCGAGTCCAACGAGCAGTGCTGGCAGCAGAATCGCCGTGGCCATTTCGTGTACGGCAGCAGATAAGAACGGCGTAATTTGGAGTGGATTTCTGCATCCGCGACACTCCTGAGGGTGCCCCACTCTGGCCGTTCCTTGGCTAGGGTGGGGTTAGGGGAAGAAAGCGGGGTGCCCCATCTTTCCGCTTGCTTTTGGTGGAGGGTTGAATCAAAACGTCCGGAAAACAAAATAGGTTAGAGGCGTCCCGTTTGTCGCGCCGGCGACAGCCTGGGAGAGCATGAACTCAACCTACGCAGCAACCTGCGCGGCAAGATATTATGATCAGTTAGGAATTGGCAGGATTACTCATGAAGAATCGAATTTTCGCCACTATCGCGGCCTCGTTCCTGGCCGTCGCCTTAGCTACCCCTGCATTCTCCGCCAGCAAGGAAATCATCCAGCTCCAGACGCAGGTGCAGGCCATCCAGGACCAGCTCTCGCGGCTGCAGCAGTCCCTCGATGAGCGCATGGGCGTGATGCGCAACCTCGTCGAGCAGAGCACCGACAACGTCAACAAGCTCAACGGCACGATCGCCGAGATGCAGAAATCACTGCAGCAGACGCACAGCGATTACAGCACGCGCTCCGACCAGCTCTCCGGTCAAGTCCAGGCGCTGAACGACACCGTCGACGAATTGAAAGCGCGTCTGACTCGCATTTCCAAGCAACTCGACGACATGCAATCCGCTCAGCAAAACCTGAATCCGGGAGCCCCTGGACAGCCTGGAACTACAGCCGGATCTCCGGCCCAAGGTCAAGCGCCGCCGCCCGAGACGCTCTACAACAACGCCCTGCGCGATTACAACTCCGGAAATAACCAGCTCGCCGGGCAGGAATTCTCAGATTATTTGAAGTACTATCCCGCCACCGATCTGGCGGGCAACGCTGCTTTCTATCTGGCAGACATTCAATATCGTCAGGGCAACTTCGAACAAGCGGTTCAGAGCTACGATAGGGTTCTGCAGCAGTATCCTGGCGGAAACAAGTCCGCTGCCGCGCAGCTCAAGAAAGGGTACGCGTTACTGGAACTCGGCCGCAAAGACGATGGCGTTCGCGAGCTGAACGCTCTGATCACGCGTTACCCCCGCAGCATCGAGGCCCAACAAGCCCGTGATCGCCTTCGCAAGCTCGGTGTCACTCCCAGCACCAGCGCTCGCCGCCAAACGGCACAGTAACCATGGCGCGGCTGTTCCGTCCGGCAACACTCCTGAGGGTGCCACACTCTAGCCGTTCTTTGGTTGGGGGTACCCCCCCTTCTCGCTCCCGCTTTTGGAGCGACAGGGTGGGAGCTAAGTGCTAATTGCTAATGGCTGCCTGCTTCATTCACCTTCCTCAGGCAATACTTGATCTCATCCGCTACCTCCAGCACCCGCATTCCTTCTTGCACCATCAATTTGCACGAAATTGCCGATCGCTGCTGCGTTCCCTCGCCCAGGTCGTAAACGACGCGGCAATACTGGCAATCCTCATTCCAGCAGAACCGCCCCAGCGCCACATCCTCCGGAGCAAGGAATTGCAGGCAACGCAGCAGCATGTTCCCCTCGGGCACCTTGTAGGCTTTGCCTTGAATCTCGATTCTGATCAGCTTGCTGTAAGGTCGGAAGAGTGGCCCAGGGGAACTCATGTGTGGATTGTATTCTGACTTTTGCCAGGTAGGAATAAACGGGCGGATACGGCCGGGGAGGCCCGCTTGGGCCCAAGTCCGCTCCAGAGCCTATCGCTCAGGAGTTACACGTCTTCAGGAAGGCATCGTAATACGCCTCAATTCCACTGTTCGACAAGGTTTTGTTCCTTCAGAAAAGATCGGGTTTACTCTCCACTTCCCACTTCTGCGTTCGTACTTGGCTTACCTTAGCGCCTCCATGCACTCGTCCAGAACGCGTTTTGGAGGCCGCGTCAGCGATTCCGGCAAGGTCGCGAGCGGTTCGTCGATCATGTTCAGCAATTCGACAAAGCTCGGTGCTTTAGGATTTACGTAGAAAACTCCCGTCAGGATCTCACCCTTCTCATGCGCCTCTGCCAGGCGAGTAAGCGCCCTCACCTTGTCTGTCGGGTCGTACTCCTCTTCCAACTTGTGCAACTTCAGCCGCGATCCGTCGTGCATGGTGACATCAATCGCCTCACCTGCCTGGTAATCGACATCGATCTCCTCAAACGCAGGAACAAAGGTGATGTCATGCAGCGGCTCGTCGTGATCCTTGGTGAATTTGTACGATTTAGTGGAACCTTCGTGATCGTTGAAAGTCACGCAGGGTGAGATCACGTCCAGCATCACCGTGCCATTGTGTGCGATAGCCGCCTTCAGCATGTTGAGCAGCTGCTTCTTGTCGCCCGAAAACGAACGGCCCACAAAGGTCGCACCCAGCTGAATCGCAAGCGCACAAGTGTCGATCGGTGGAAGATCATTGATGACACCGGTTTTCAGCTTCGATCCCAGATCGGCCGTTGCTGAAAACTGACCCTTCGTCAGACCATAGACCCCGTTGTCCTCGATGATGTAGATGATCGGCAGATTCCGCCTCATCAGGTGAATAAACTGCCCAATCCCGATCGAAGCCGTGTCACCATCACCGCTAACTCCAATCGCCAGCAGGTTGTGATTCGCCAGAATCGCACCTGTGGCTACTGATGGCATTCGACCATGCACCGCATTAAAGCTGTGTGATCGGCTCATAAAATATGCGGGACTCTTCGAGGAGCAACCGATTCCCGACAGCTTAGCCACACGCTCCGGCTTCACACCCATCTCGAACATGGCATCGATAATGCGCTCGGAGATCGCATTGTGGCCGCAGCCGGCGCATAGCGTCGTTTTGCCGCCCTTATACTCAATCGTAGTCAAGCCGATGCGATTGGTCTTCGGCCCTGCTCCAGCCACGGGTTGCGACGTTGGCGTGCTAGCCATGACTACTTTCCCTCCTGCGAGACAATGTCATCCGTAATGCTGCGCGCGTCGATGGGCAGCCCGTTGTAGTGCAACACGCTGCGCAGTTTTACTACCTGTGCGGGGTCGACATCGAGCTTCAGCAGATCACGCATTTGTCCGTCGCGATTCTGATCCACCACGTAGACCCTCTCGTGCCCAGCGACGAACTTGTGCACCTCCTGCCTGAACGGAAACGCTTTCACGCGAAGGTAGTCGGTCTCCATCTTGTATTCCTTACGCAACTGGTCACGGCTCTCTGTCACTGCCCAGTGTGACGTGCCGTAAGCCAAAACACCCACCGGCGCGCCACTGCCCGTGACCTCCGGCGCAGGAACGAACTTTCTCGCCATTTCGAACTTGTGGCGCAGGCGGTCCATGTTGTGCGTATAGTCATCCGGGCGCTCGCTGTACTGGCTGCTCTCGTTGTGGCCGCTGCCGCGAGCAAACCAGGCCCCCGCCGGGTGGTCGGTTCCGGGTAACGTGCGGTATGGGATTCCATCCCCGTCCACGTCCTTGTACCGTGCAAAACCGCCGAGGCGATTCAGGTCATCCTTACTGAGCACCTTGCCACGATGAATTGGCTTTGTCGGATACTCAAATGGTTGCGACATCCAGTTGTTCATTCCCAGGTCCAAATCGGACATCACGAATACCGGCGTCTGGAACTGTTCGGCCAGTTCGAAGGCATCTCCAGCCATGCTGAAGCACTCTTCCGGAGAAGCGGGAAACAACAGGATGTGCCGGGTATCGCCATGTGAAAGAAATGCTGTCGACAACAGGTCGCCCTGCGATGTGCGCGTCGGTAACCCCGTCGACGGCCCCACCCGCTGGATATCCCATATCACCGTCGGGACCTCGACGTAGTACCCAAGACCGGTAAACTCCGCCATCAGCGAGATTCCAGGACCGGCAGTACTCGTCATCGCTCGCGCCCCTGCCCAACCGGCGCCCAGCACCATTCCAATGGCAGCCAGTTCGTCTTCCGCCTGCACAATCGCAAATGTTGGCTTGCCGTCGGGACCCATGCGGTATTTCCTCATATAGTCGATCAGCGCTTCGGCCAACGACGAGGAAGGGGTAATCGGGTACCACGCCACCACCGTCACGCCGCCAAACATGGCTCCTAACGCCGCCGCCGAGTTGCCATCGATGATGATCTTGCCTTTATTCTCATCCATGCGTTCGATCCAGAAAGGATCGATCTTTTCCAAACTTGCGACCGCGTAGTCATACCCTGCCTTGGAGGCGTTTACGTTCAGATCGGCGGCCTTTTGTTTCCTGCCGAACTGCCGTCGTATCGCGGTCTCCATTTCGGCCATGTCCAGTCCTAGCAGATGCGCAACCACGCCGGTGTAAATCATGTTCTTGACCAGTTTGCGCAGCTTGGGCTCGGGGCACACCGGCGCCACCAGCTTGTCAAAGGGAACAGAATAGAAGGTGACATCGTTGCGCAGAGTCTTCAGATTCAGCGGCTCGTCATACAGCACCGCAGCTCCCGCCGCCAGCGAGAGCGTATCCTCACGCGCCGTGTCCGGGTTCATCGCCAGCAGGAAATCGATTTCCTTCTTGCGCGCAATATAGCCATCTTTGTTGGCGCGGATGGTGTACCAGGTGGGCAGACCGGCAATGTTGGAAGGAAACAGATTCTTGCCCGAGACTGGTACCCCCATCTGAAAAATCGTGCGGAGAAGAACGGTATTAGCGCTTTGCGATCCCGATCCATTAACCGTGGCAACCTGCAGGCTGAAGTCATTGATTACCCGCCTGCGTCCAATTTGGCTGCCTACCTCCTGGACCGCTACATCACTGGTAGCCATGCAACCGGACCACCTTTCTATTCCCCCATGGAATGCGGCGAAAAACTTCATTATAAGTCAGGAAAATCGCGGACTGCACCCCGCATGCTTGGCATGGAATCAGAGAATTCCGAAGGTTAGAACCTAGTCAGACCTGCTCGAAAAACCTGGCCATACCCCGAAACTTATCGTACCGCGATATAACCAGGTCGGCAGGACTTTTTTTCTCCAGCTCGGAGAGGTGCTTCTGCAGTGAGACATCGAGCAAGGCGGCGGCAGCGTCGTAATCCACCTGGGCTCCACCCTCCGGCTCCGAAATGATCTCGTCGATGCATCCCAGCTCGATGAGGTCGGTAGCTGTGATTCTCAGCGCTTCCGCCGCCAGCTCTCGCTTGCTGGCGTCGCGCCACATGATCGAGGCGCAGCCTTCGGGTGAAATCACCGAGTAAATCGCATTCTCCATCATCAGCACGCGATCGGCTACCGCGATGGCGAGCGCTCCTCCGCTGCCGCCTTCTCCGGTAATCGCGGTGATAATGGGTACTTCCAGTCTTGCCATCTCGCGCAGATTGCGGGCAATGGCTTCTGCCTGGCCGCGCTCTTCCGCCCCCAGCCCAGGGTTCGCGCCGGGTACATCCACGAGCGTGATGACGGGACGTCCGAACTTCTCCGCCAGTTTCATCACCCGCAACGCCTTGCGATAGCCCTCGGGGCTGGGCATCCCGAAATTCCGGTACACCTTCTGTTTGGTGTCGCGGCCCTTTTGCATGCCGATCACACACACTGGCCGCCCATGAAAATCGGCCATGCCGCACAAAATGGCAGGATCGTCGGCAAATGACCGGTCGCCATGAATTTCGCTCCAATCCGCAAAAATGCGCTCCACGTAATCCAGGAAATATGGGCGCTGTGGATGGCGCGCCAATTCGGTGCGAATCCAGGCATCCGATTTCGCGGATATCTGCTTGCGCAGCGCCTCTACTTGCTCCTGCAGGGACTTCAGTTGCCGCTGGGCATCCTCATTGTCGCGCGCCAGCGTCTCCAGTTGACCGATCTGACGTTCGATCTTCTCCAGTTCCTGCTGCGCTTTGGTCGCCGATTCCATGAAATTGAATTTTCCGCTTCTAGCTTCCCCTCGCAGTTGCTCCAGTTCCGTTCCCAGGATGTCCTGCATCAAATCCAATCCCGGAGGAGTCAAGGCAGTACCCTCACAACGCCTGTTTACGGCAGAATTCGTCGCTTCCGCTCCCCTTTGCTAGTGGAACATGGCGGCTAATCCACAACCCGGATGCAGCCCTTCCCCAGAACCTGCTCCACGCGGCTCAGGAACGCGTGGTCCGGCGAAACATTATAGCCTTCCGCATCCATCACCACCATGAAGTCGTTCTCCCGCTCCAAATCGAAAAGCACTTTTGCCTCTCCCTGATGCTCGCTCACGATCGTGTGCAACTGATCGACAGTGCCTTCCGTCGCCCTCTCCAAAGCAATCTTCAGCCGGAGTTTCCGCGGCAGGGTGGGCTGCGCTTCCTCCAGGGGAATCAGGTCGCTGACCATCAGCTTGGGATTGGCGCCCTCCTCCACTTTCACCGACGCCTTAAGGAGAACCGGCACTTCCAGCTTCAGGCGATCGGCAAGCCGCTTGAAATTGTCGGAAAAGAGCAGGAACTCCACCGACCCTCCCATGTCCTCCAAGGTCCCCTGGGCGTAAAGTTCGCCGCGTTTGGATTTCAGAATGCGATGCCCGGTGATAACGCCTCCCACGAAAGCCGTCTCGTCTTTGTTCATCGAGGATTTCATGGCAAAGATATCTTCCGTAGTCAAAGCGCGGAAATCCTTCAGCTTCCCCTGGTACTTCTCGAGCGGATGGCCGGTAATAAAAAATCCGAGAATCTCTTTCTCGTTGGCCAGACGCGTGTGCTCGTCCCAGTCGGGGACGTCAGGCAACTTGTCATTGCCGTTGGCGACCGCTTCGCAAGCGTCATCAAACACGCCAAACAGCCCGTGCTGACCCGACTCCACATCGCGCTGCGCCTTCTGCCCGCGCTCAATGGCTCTATCTAACGCCGCCATGAGGGCTGCACGTTTCCCCAGGCCATCCATTGCGCCGCTCTTGATCACTGACTCCAGCACGCGCTTGTTCAGGAGCCGCAAGTCCACCTTCTCGCAAAACGCAAAAAGTGACGTGAGCTTCCCCATCTGCTGGCGCGCCGCCAGGATCGATTCAATCGCGTTGTGGCCTACATTCTTTACCGCCGCCAAGCCAAATCGAATGGCATTCCCGTGCGGCGTGAAATTGGCATCACTGACATTGATATCCGGCGGCTCCACAGCTATTCCCATCTCGCGGCATTCATTGATGTACTTCACCACATCATCAGTACTTCCCGTAACCGATGTCAGCAGCGCCGCCATGAACTCCACCGGGTAGTGCGTCTTCAGATATGCCGTGTGATACGCCAGTACGGCGTACGCTGCGGAATGAGACTTGTTGAAGCCATATCCAGCGAACTGTTCCATGAGATCGAAAATCCTTTCAACCTTGCGCGCCGGGTAGCCACGCTCGGTGGCCCCATCGACGAAGCGTTTGCGCTGCGCCGCCATCTCCTCCGGCTTCTTCTTGCCCATGGCGCGGCGCAGCAAGTCCGCCTCGCCCAGAGAATATCCGGCCAACCGATTCGCGATCTGCATCACCTGCTCCTGATACACGATCACGCCCAGCGTCTCGCGCAGGATTCCCTCGAGCTCCGAGAGCTCGTACTCGATCTTTTTCCGCCCGTGCTTGCGGTCGATGAAATCGTCGATCATTCCGCCCTGAATCGGTCCCGGCCGGTACAGCGCGTTGAGAGCCGTCAGATCTTCCAGACTGTTCGGCTGATAACGCCGCAGAACATCGCGCATGCCGTGCGACTCAAACTGGAACACCCCTGACGTGAGCCCGGTGTGGAAGACACGCTCATAAGTTTGCTGGTCATCCCAGCCCAGCTGGTTTAAATCCAACTCTTCGCCTCGTGTCTGCCGAATTAACTTGAGCGTCTCGTCCAGAATGGTGAGCGTCGTCAGCCCCAGGAAGTCCATCTTAAGAAGGCCCAGCTTCTCGATGGCCTTCATGTCATAGGCGGTGACGATTTCTTCATTCTTAGTCAGATAGAGTGGCACCAGTTCGGTTAAGGGCTGTGGAGCGATTACCACTCCCGCCGCGTGCACTCCAGCGTTTCTGACCAGTCCCTCCAGGCGCTTTGCCGTGTCGATGATCTGCCGGACCTGAGCTTCATTGGCATATGCCTGGGCCAGTTGGTGCGAGTCCTTCAGCGCCTGCTCGAGCGTGATGTTCAGCGTTGTCGGCACCATCTTGGCAATGCGGTCAACCTCGGCGTACGGCATGTCCAGCACGCGCCCGACATCTTTGATTGCCGCTTTCGCCGCCATCGTTCCAAAGGTAATGATCTGTGCGACATTCTCGCGCCCGTACTTTTCGGTAACGTACTTGATCACCTCGCCACGACGATGCATGCAGAAATCAATGTCGATGTCGGGCATGGAAACCCGCTCAGGGTTCAAAAAGCGCTCGAACAGCAGCTCGTTTTGCAACGGATCGATATCGGTAATCGCGAGCGAATAGGCCACCAGTGAACCTGCTGCCGAACCGCGGCCCGGCCCTACAGGTATTCCCTGCTCTTTGGCATATCGGATGAAGTCCCAGACAATCAGGAAATATCCCGAAAACTTCATCTGCTTGATGATCTCGATTTCCCGATTGAGCCGCTGCTCATAGTCACTCAGCGGTTTTCGCAACTTGCCTTGGGCTTCTAGGCTGCGGAGCATCTCGAGCCGGCGAACAAAGCCAAGGCGGGTTACGTGTTCGAAGTAGCTGTCGGTATCGAAACCCTCCGCCACGTCGAAGCGCGGAAATGGGTTGGTGACCTTGCTCAGTTTGACGTGGCAGCGCTCAGCGATTTCCAGCGTCCGCGCCAGCACTTCCGGCGACTCTGAAAATGCCCGCGCCATCTCCTCATAGCTCTTGATATAAAACTGATCGGTCTGGAACTTGATGCGGCTCTCTTCGCGTACCGATTTTCCGGTCTGGATGCACACCATCACGTCCTGCGCGTGCGCATCGTCCTGACAGAGATAGTGGCTGTCGTTGGTCGCAATGACAGGCAGGTTCAGCTCTGTGGCCAACTTGAATTGCGACGGAAGAATCTTGCGTTCCTGCTCCAACCCTTGGTTCTGCACTTCGATGTAGAAGTTTCCCGCACCGAAGATCTCCGCGAACTCGCCCGCAGCGCCCTTGGCTGCGTCATACTTGCCTTCCAGCAACCCCTCTGCAACTTCGCCTTTCAGACAGGCCGAAAGCCCGATCAGCCCCTTGGTGTGCTCCGCAAGAAATCGTTTGCTGACCCGGGGCTTGTAGTAGAACCCGTTCAGCGATGCTTCGGAGGTGATCTTGACCAGATTCCGGTAGCCATCCTCATCCGCAGCCAGCACCACCAGATGATTGTAGGTATCGCCCTCCGGCGGGGTGCGCCGGGTGCAGTGATCTTCCTTTTTGCAGATGTAAAGCTCGCAGCCAAGGATGGGCTTGATGCCTTCCGCTTTAGCTGCGTTGAAGAAATTGACGGCGCCGAAGATGTTGCCGTGATCGGTCATGGCGACCGCCGGCATCCCCAGCTCTTTTACTCGCTGGACAAGCTGCTCTACTTCACACGCGCCGTCCAGCATGGAGTAATCGGTGTGGACATGCAGATGGACGAATTGTGACATCGGATACTTCGATTGTAGTTCTCAATCAGAAGGGCTGGAAGGGGAGCCGGGACTGTGGAAAATGCGTCGGCTGTGGAGAAGACGGAATTACCTGCATGCAGGTACCCATTTGCCTACTTCCTCTTCCCCGCTTTTTTCGCCGCTTTCTTGGCAGGATGCGCCCCCGGCTTCTTCTTGGCTACGCTCTTCTTTCCCTGGACCTTCGTCTCTGCTTTCGCGGGCGGCTTCTCGCCCTTGGCTTCTACGGCTTTGGCCGGCGCCTTGACCGCTGCCTTCTCCGCCGATGCCGCCACTTTAGGAACCGTAGCCGCCGCCTTGGCCCCAACAGGTGCGGCTGGCTTGGCAGCGGCCGCAGCCTCCGCCGCCTTAGCCGCCCTTCCCCGCTTCGGCGGTGCTGGCGGAGGTGCTGGCGGGGGCGGCGCAAACGGCTTCAGAAACTTCATAATCTCGCTGTGCGAGCGCAACCTTCCATCGAGCATCAGACGGAAAGCTTCCTCAGCGATCTTGGGGTACTCGGTCAACGAGGGCGTGATGTGTAGCTCCGCCATCTCCGGAAATGGCAGCTTGTCTTTCAACTGTCGCCACTTGCCAAAGAAATTCTTGATCTTCTGGTCCACTGCCTGCTGTTTGACGGTGGCCGCCAGAAACATCAGCGTCTCCGGATGCGCTTCACTTAGCACTTTCCATGCTCGCGATGGTGTAGCCGCATCCTTACCGGAGAGCTTCTTAGTCAACTCTTTGGCATCGTCCTCCAACTCGCGCCAGGTCTGAACCAGGTGTTTGTTGGGAATCAGCTTGCGGATATCCGCGACATCTTTTTCTCCCAGCCGTCGGGTGATGAAATACAAGACCGCGGCCGCCGGATCACCTTGCACCCCGATGTCGGCAAGCTGCTGCTTGGTCTTAAGCAGTTGAGCCAGGCCAGTGGCGTCCACTTTGGCTACTGCCCAGTGCGGATGCAGGATATGCAGCCAGCCTTCCTTCTCCAAGGCTCGCAAGACGTGCAACGGATCGTCCTCGTACGCCAGCCTCTCAATCTCGCTTCCAATGTCCGCACTGCGGATATTCTCGATGTAATTGTTTTCCTTGGCGGAATCGTAGCGCGCCTGAGTGCGTTCTTCTAGGTTCCAGTGGAAGCGTGCCGCCAAACGGGTAGCGCGGATCAGCCGTACGGGATCTTCCAGAAAAGCGTAATTGTGCAGGATACGGATCACCTTGGTCTCGATGTCCGCCGAGCCATTCGCTGGATCCAGAAAAAGCCCGTGCGATCCCGGATTCAGAGACAACGCCATGGCATTCACCGTGAAGTCGCGCCGTCGCAGGTCTTCCCCGATCGATGCGGGCGTGATCAGCGGTGGCTTTCCCGGTTTCTCGTAGGTCGCCGTGTGCGCCATTCCAATTTCGCCACGCAGGTTACCCGGAAACAGCACAGTTAGCGATTTCACATCGTCGTCTGCGCCAATCACGGTGACGCCGTGCCGTTCCAGTTCCTTCTGCAGCCGCAGCGGGTTTCCCTGAATCGTGAAATCCAGATCGCGAATGGGAAATCCGGTGAGCGTGTCGCGGATGGTTCCCCCGGTGACATACAGATTCACGCCCACAGCGCGTGCCACATCTTGAACCAGATTGACAGCCTTCATCTGGTCAGGCGTGAGCCGGGTTTCCATGGTGTAGATGTAGTCTGCCATGCCCTCCTGCTTGCAATCCGCACTGTCAGTCTGCAGCCGTCCTCCGGGGCGATTTTCGCGGCCGGCCACAACAGGGTTTTCCACAGCCCTTTTCGCTGCAGTCGGACGAAACATCGCACCGGCATTGCCAATATCAGCTAAGTTGCTATGGATAAGCCATTTAGAGACGGAAACCAGGCGGCCGCAAACCCGTCAAAATAACACAATGTTCACGTTTTGGCTACCTAGCCTGCCATTCTCCATGTTGCTTTTCGCGGAAAGTGGCACAATCAAAGCACCGGCGAGGAAAATCCAGTTCGACTCTCCCGCCGCGCCGTCGCCCTTCGCGGCGGATCTCCGAGACCAAATGCCTTCGACGCACAAGAAAGTGATCGTCCGCAAGTTCGACCGCGACACCGTCAACGGTTTCGTGGCCCCACGCTTCATCGTTGACGGTAAGCTTGAACTTCTCAACACTGCCGGTAAGCTCGTTTCCATTGGCCTGGAAACCATCAAGGGCGTTTACTTCGTCCGCGATTTCTCCGACTCGGAAGATCTGAACCGCAAAACCTTTGCCTCCCGGCCACGTACTGAGGGACTTTGGCTGCGGCTGCACTTCAAGGACAATGACATCCTCGAAGGAACCATGCCCAACGATCTCACGCAGATCTCTGCCGACGGATTCCTGATAGCTCCGCCCGATACCCGCTCTAACACCCAGCGCGTCTTCATTCCCCGCCCCGCCCTTTCGTCCCTGGACGTACTCGCGGTAATTGGTGGCCCCGGTGCTCGCAGGCGCAAACCTCCGCAGCGCCCCGTCGATACCCGCCAGGTACCGATGTTCAGCGAGTAGTGCCACACACTTCAACTGTCGTCTTGAGCGAGGACGGGGTAAGCCGATCCCCGTCCGAGTCGAGAGACCTGCTGTCCTCTGGGCCAACCCGCCTCCCTGTCTCAATTACAATTCCTCTGCTTCACCAAGAAATCTATGAAACTCTCAGAAATTGCCTCCTCATTGGCAGCTCATCTCGACGGTGCTGACGTCGATATCACCGGCGTCGCTGGCATTGAAGAAGCCGGCCCTGGGCAGATCACTTTCATTGCCAACCCGCGCTATGCCGCCGCCGCCAAGTCCACCCGGGCTTCCGCAATCATAGTGGCCGAAGATTTTCCAGCGACCTCCGTCGCCACTCTTCGCACCAATAATCCTTATCTTGCCTTCGCTCGCACCATCGAGTTCTTCTACCATTCACCCCGTTATGCGACCGGCATTCACTCCACCGCTGTCATTCATGACTCCGCCAGAATTGGCAGGCACGCCTCCATCGGGCCCTTCGTTTTTGTCGATGAAGATGTGGTTATCGGAGACAATTGCGTCCTTCTCCCGCACGTGGTGATTTACCGTGGCGCTCGCATCGGCGACAACTTTTTCGCTCACGCCCACGCCGCAATCCGCGAGTACTGCCATCTCGGCAATAACGTCATCCTGCAAAACGGCGCGGTGGTTGGGGCCGACGGCTTTGGCTTCGCCAAGGACGACGCTGGCCGTTGGCACAAAATCGTGCAATCCGGTCCCGCAATCATTGGCGATGACGTGGAGGTCCAGGCGAACGCCTGCGTTGACCGCGCCAGCATCGGTGCGACCCGCATCGCCCGTGGCACGAAGATCGATAACCTCGTCCAGGTCGGCCACGGCTGCCGCGTCGGCGAGGACACTCTTCTATGCGCTCAAGTCGGGCTTGCAGGGTCTACCGAGGTCGGAAATCATGTAATTCTGGCTGGGCAGGTCGGCGTGGCAGGCCACTGCAAGATCGGTGATGGCGCTGTCGCTACCGCACAGAGCGGCATCCCAAACGATGTCGCCGCCCGCACAACCGTCAGTGGTTATCCTGCGATCGAAAATCGACAATGGCTACGTAGTGTGGCCATTTTCAATAAGTTACCAGAACTTGCGAAGGCAATACGTGAGCTAGGCGGCGAAGCCACACGCCCCGAGCGAGTCACCCGCTCGCGTGAGATCGACCCGAAATCATAGATGTTTTCTCCGCAAGCCCACCGCAAACTTCTGGTGCATCTGCCGCCTTCCGCGTAAATTGTTGCGGTAACGCCGCACGTCAACAACACATCCCATTCCTTCAGCATGACGGATCTCCGCCAGATAGGTGACGGCAAGAAAACTGACGAGCCCCGCCCCATTCGCGTACTCCTGCTCGACGACTTGCAGGACAACCTCTTCCTGCGCAGCGCGATTCTTCGGCAGCATGGCTATCAGGTAGTGCCTACTTCTTCCGTGGAGGAGGCGCTCGCTCAGCTTCATGATATCGATATCGCCGTTCTGGACTATCAATTGGGCGCGGGCACATTCGGCACAGAAGTAGCCGAGTCATTGCGCGAGAAGCGTCCCGAGGTCCCCATCATCATCATGTCAGCAGTGCTGGAGCGTCGCTTTGGCGGTATCGCCGATATGCACCTGCTGAAGGGCTACAGCTCGGTGAACGATCTGCTGACTGCCCTGCGCTCTTTTGAAGCCAAACGCCGTGGTAAGCCGGTGGTTGTCCACGCGCGCGACTTCTACTACAACCGCATCGCCCTGGCTGTCGGCAGTGATGTCGTTCTGGAAATCCTGGACCACGACGGCAATTTCGAATACGTCAACGACCTCTTTGCTTCCTTCTTCGGCCGTAGGCGCTCCTGGTTCACCGGCCGAAACCTGTTTGAGCAATTCCCGGAGCTGGGCGACAGTTGGCGCGAGCTGATCCGCACCGTCGCCGAAACTCGTGAAACCTACATCGACCGCGGCTTCCGCGGCTTGCCTCAACTCCCCACCAAGAATTCCCGCTGGACATGGAACGTGCTGGTTTTTCCGATCAAGCTGCACGACGGCAGCGACGGCGTCATGCTCACCGCCCGCATGATCGAAAAGAAAGGCTTTTAATCGCAGCCAAAACCTTAGAGTGCCCCATCCTAGCCTTCTTTTGGCTGGGGGACTGCCGAGGCCAAGCCTCGACGATCGCTAATCCTTGTTTTGCGTACCCCTTCGCTCTGCTGGCAACGCACTCCCGATGGCGCTCCGCACCGCACTGATCAGTTCCTCGCGCTCGGCGAAGTGGCGGGGGGCAATGGGCGCATGAAACACGATTCGCGCCCGGCCGGGCTTCGCCACATAATGCCCCTTCGGCAGCAATTCCTCTGTGCCCACGATGGTGATTGGCACGATCGGCACTCCCGTATCCATCGCCAGGTAAAACGCGCCTTTCTTGAACGGCTGCAGCTTGCCGTCCGGCGAGCGCGTTCCCTCCGGAAACACCGTCATGTTCAGCCCTGACCGCACCACCTGTTCGGCTTCTCGAACGCTGGCGATAGCCGCATCACGGTTGCTGCGATCTATGGGCACAAGCTGACCCATCACCATCGCTCTACCCAAGATCGGGATCCTGAACAGCTCCTTCTTCACCAGCACCGACGTCCTTCCTGGAATCAGAGGGATCAGCAGCGGCGGGTCCAGGTTTGATACATGGTTCGACATGAAAATGTAATTGCGATTTTCAAGCCGATCCCTGCCAACCACCTGCCAGCGAACGCCGGAAATGCGTACCCCTGCCAGGGCTATCCACATCGCTGCCCGGTAAAGAGCACTAACATCTCCCGTCAGAAATGTCAGCGGAAAGCCCCACAGCGCCGTAAGCGGCACCATGGCAGCCCAGAAGATGAGGGTTAAAAGTGAGCGCATGACATTCGGATGAAAGCAGAAGACTCCGAGGGATGCCGCTTTGACTGGGTGCAAATGCTGATTGCTGGCTGCTGATTGCTGATTCTGCTAATCCCCCCTCACCCATGCCGCCCGCCTTTCTCGCTGCGCCACCGTGACATCCGTCGCATCCATCAAGCTGAACTCCGGTTCCTCCTTCCCCGCCAGCTTGATCTTGACCTCGCGTGTGCCATGCGCGCCCCGAATGCGGAACCGAACCGTACTTCCTACCGGCCTTTGCGCAAGCTTCGCGGCCATGTCTGGCGTAACTGCCCGGCCATCCACCTGCTCAATGGTATCGCCCATGGCCAGCGCCGCTTTCGCCGCATCACTTCCCGGCTCGACCGAGATCACCACGGGCTTGCCGCCAAAATTGGCGCTGGCGAGAAATCCTGGATCCGCGCTTAACACCATGCGACGCTCGAGCCTCAAGCCTATGGATTGAAAAAATTGGTCGTAGGGAATTTCTTCCACGCCGGCAATGTACTTATGAAAGAAATCGGCAAAATTCGCTCCCGTCAGCTTTTCTGCCGCTTCCCGCACACCATCGGAATCCGCGTAGTACCGATGATTACGCGCATAGGTTTCATTCATCCACTGGAACAGATCGCGCAGCGACTTCTTGCCGTTTGTCGCGTCCCGCATAGCCAAGTCCAACAGCACGCCCACGATCTCGCCCTTGTTGTAATAGGAAATGCTTCGCGCTGGCAGACGGTAGTAAGCGTATTTCTCCAACCATGCATCCAGACTGGACTGCTCCACCGACTGTGTCAGACGTGCTGGACGGGTTTCCAGCAGCTTGATTTGGTATGCCAGGCGGCGTAAGTACTCCTGCTCGCCTATCAGCCCGGCGCGCACCAGCATGTGCTCCGCTACCGTGCTGGTCACGCCTTCGGCAAACCATAGTGCGCGCGTGTAGTTTTCGCGGGTGTAATCAATCGGCTCCAGCGATTGCGGGCGGATCCGCTTCACATTCCAGACGTGAAAAAATTCGTGCGCGCTCACACTGGCAACAGAATCAGGATCTTCGCTCGCCCTGCCGGCATTGGTATCGATGGCCGTCGAATGGGCATGCTCCATTCCTCCACCCGCAGGCCCGCGCGGAAAATGGTAGATGAATACGTAGCGCTCGACTGGACGGTCCTGCATCCAGTCGGTCTCAGCCGTAACGATCTTGCGCAGCATCTCCCGCAGCGAATTCAAGTCATAGTCCCCGGGGTCGGCATCGACAGCGATCATATAGCGGGAGCCGGCTTCGTCGAACCATGTCTGCTGGCAGCGACAGAACTCGACTGGCGAATCCACGAGCTGGTCGTAGCTGGTGTCTCCCACCGAAACTATCCGAGCGCCGCCGGACTCGGCCTCCCCCTCTTCTGACGCTCCGCTTACCACCTTCCAGTCTCGCGGCATGTCTTTAAAGTAGACTCGATGCCGCTTGCTCCTCATCCCTGGGTCATACATCAGGATCAGCGCCAGATTGAGAAAGCCATGTTCGGGATTCAGCTGCGCTCCAAAAGGACCTGGCATATCGGCGAAGACGTTGTACGCCACGATCGCCCCGCGCTCCGTCCCCCCGATGTGCCACGCCGTCTTGTCGATCTGGCGCACCGCGAGCGCAGCGCCCCAGGGATCGTGGGCGCTCACTGCCGGTATGTATTGCGCAAAATCGCGAATCTGATACAGCCCGTTCCACGCCGGCATCTGCACCTCGCGATCCGCGGATCCCCCTGGAAGCTGCATCTCCACCTGCACCAGGTGTTGATCGCGTTTAGCAAGCGAAACCGTGTAAACAACTGACGCTAAACTGTGGGGAGCTCGCGAGTCCGCCTGGCGAGGCTGAGATTGCGAAGCTCGGGGCGGCGGGATCTGAGCCGGCGAAGGAGCGGTCGTCGCCTGGCTGGCAAGCGCCGCGACTGCCTCGCTTGCCGCAAGCGGAGCCGTGATAGCGAAGATGGCGAGGACAATACGAAGACTTCGAATTTCGCCGCAGATCAAGCGGGTGCACTTACCTCGCGCAGGGCTTGTAGCCGGGCCGGAAGCTTCTCATAGATTCCGCCAAATCCGCCATTGGAAAGTATTGCCACCACATCGCCCGAGCGCAACTCCGGCGCGATCGCAACGACAATCTCGTCGGCATTCGCTATCAGACGTGCCTGCCTGCCATTGCGATTCAGATCGGCAATCACTGCGGCTGCATCCAGCCGTTCGCGCGCAGGCACCGCTTCGGGCTTGAATATCGCTGCCACTACGACCTGGTCGGCCTTCGACAGCGCACTCACCAGTTCTTTCTGAAAAACATTCCGGCGCAGTGTGTTCGACCGCGGTTCCAGCACCGCCCATAACCGGCGCCCGGGATAGCGGGTCTGCAGTGCTTTCAGCGTTTGCTCAATTGCTGTCGGATGGTGCGCAAAATCGTCGATGATGGTGATCCCATTTACCTCCGCGCACACCTCGAGCCGCCGCTTCACGCTCTTGAAAGTCTTAAGCGCTCGCTGGATCGCCTCCATCCCGATGCCGTATCCCGCAGCCATCGCAGCAGCCGCCGTCGCGTTCAACAGGTTGTATTCGCCGGCCAGCGGAAATTCGAAGCTGCCCCAGCCCACGCCGTTGAGCAGAATCCTCCAGGCGGTTCGCTCCGCCTCATAGCGCACATCCACAATACGCCACTGCGAACTAGGCCTGAACCCATATCGCTCCACCGGGCAGAAGGCGTGAGCCACGCACTCATCCACGTTCGCGCTGCCATCCCAGGCGACAATCCGGCCGCGACGAGGAACCAGGTTGACCAGGCGCTTGAACGCCGTCTTGACCGCCTCCAGATCGGCGTAAATGTCAGCATGATCAAATTCCACTGAGGTCAGAATCACGGCGTCCGGGAAGTAATGGAGAAATTTCGGCCCTTTGTCGAAGAATGCCGTGTCGTATTCGTCCCCTTCGATAACGAAGTTCCGCCCTCGTCCCAGTCCAAAGCTGCTTTGGAAATTCTCGGCGATACCGCCCACCAGAAATGACGGCTCCTGGCCTGCGCTCTCGAATATCCAGGCCAGCATCGAGGTGGTTGTTGTTTTGCCATGGGTGCCGGCGACCGCGATCACTTCGCGTCCGCTGAGAAATTCATCGTGCAGGATCTGCGGAAGCGACTGAAACGGAATCCGCTGGTCCACAACTTCCTCTAGCTCGACGTTGCCGCGTGAAATCGCATTGCCCACTATTACCAGATCCGGGCGCGGCTCCAGGTTGCCTGCAGCAAACGGCTGTGCCAGCGGAATTCCCAGCGACTCCAGAAAATCCGACATCGGTGGGTACGCCGCGGCATCCGACCCCGTTACCCGAAAGCCGCGCTCCTTCAACATGCCTGCCAACGACGCCATCGCCGTTCCACAGATCCCGATCAAATGAATATGTTTTGACAAATGTTATCCGTTGAGACTCAAGTTCGACTGCACCTGTGCAGGTACCACTGGTGCAGTTGCTGACTCCAGGAAGGTCAGGCTTGCTCCCTCTTCATAATCGACATCCAGCCGAACCTGTACCCCAAACGGCAGAGTCATGTTTCCGTACGGCACGTGTCCCGAAGGCAAGCCAAACGCCACCGGCACGCGCAGCTCCCGCAAAATCCGGCGCACGACATCCTCCAGCCTGTATTCCTGCTCGCCGGGCTGCTCACAGTCCATCATCTCGCCGAAAATGAACCCCGCAACCTTATCCAGCTTGCCGGCATACTTCATCTGCATCAGCATGCGGTCCACTTGATAGGGCTTCGTCCCCACGTCTTCGATGAAGAGTATCGTGCCTTCAGTGTCGATCTCATACGGTGTCCCCACGGAAGCCGCCAGGATCGACAAGCACCCACCGTACAGAATTCCCTCGGCAGAACCACGGATAAGCGGCCGGAATCCAAGCACCGCTTTTCCGTCCAGCGTCCAACGCTCCCTTCCCGACACCGCCGCCTGCCACGCCGCCACGTGCACTCCATCTGGCCTGGCAAAATCCTTGGTGACCATCGGACCGTGAAAGCACACGATCCCGGCGTCCACCATTCGGGTGAGCAGGCACGTCATATCGCTGTAACCCACAAAAATTTTCGGATACCTCCGCAGGCGCTCCAGATTCATGTGAGGAAGAAGATAATTGCTGCCGTATCCTCCGCGAGCGCAGATCACCGCATGTACGTCGTCGCGCTCGAACATCTCTTCGATATCGCGCGCTCGCTGATCCGGCGGGCCGGCAAAGTAGATGTCATGGTCGAAAATATTGTCGAAGTAGAACGGCTTGTACCCCATCCGCCGCAGCTGGTCACACCCCGCTTCCAGCAACTCGCGCTTGATTGAGCTGGCCGGCGCCACTATACCCACCGTGTCACCAGGTTGAAGTGGTGGCGGTTTTCGCAAAATGTCGGGAGATCGGGACATTAACGCATCAATCTTAATCGAGGACTTCAAGAATTGGATATGAGTGCCCTTGATTCCAAAAGCTGCTGAACTTCGGGAGCGGCCATTCAGGTCTTGATCCCGCAGCTCCTGAAAGTGCCCCGTTCAAGCGAAGCTTGGGCGGGGTTTTTCCAGTTCGTGCACTCTGTCTCGCTTCAGCGGAGTTCGCCGTTCCGATTTACCCGATCACAAATAGAACTCCCCCTCGCACAGAATCTGCGCCGGCCCGGTCAGGATGACCTCACTATTCCATTCCACGATCTGCGCCCCTCCCGGACTCACCACCTTCACCGGGGACCGTGCCTTCCCGGCAAAAATCGAAGCCACCGCCGCCGCACATGAGCCCGTTCCCGAGGACTGGGTCTCTCCTGCTCCCCTCTCGAAAATGCGAATTTCAATTTCTGAGCTGCTCCTTGCTCTTACGAGCTCAACATTCATGCCCTGCTTGAAGTTTCGATGTGTACTGATCACGCTGGCTTCGCCCTGCCAGTCTGGCTCGAAATCGTCCACCAGCATCACGAAATGTGGATTTCCCATCGAGACCGGAATGCCCTCGACTTGTCCTGTGTAAAGTTCCAACCTGATCGGATCTTTCACCACCGCCTCACCCATGCTCATTTGAAATTCGAAATTCATCCCCTCCTGCCGAGTCAGTATGCAGCGCTTCACTCCAGCGTCAGTCTGGATTTTCAACTCCTTCTTGCCCGTTTGATGCGTCAGCCAGGCAGCGACACAGCGTGTCCCATTTCCAGACACCTCGGCCCCCGAGCCATCCGCGTTGTAGAGCTTCACTCGAATATCAGCGACATCATTCTGCTCGGGGATGAGCCACTCCACGCCATCGGCGCCGACACCAAGGTGGCGCTCGCAAATCCTGCGCGTCAACTCCGGCATGTCTGCGGGCTTGGCGTGCTTGCCTTCAATCAGGATGAAGTCATTGCCACAGGCCGTGGCCTTCACGAACGGCAGTGATGGCATGGAGACAGAATTGTAACGCGTGCGCCAGTTGCCGCTGATCACCTGCTCTTCTCACTCCCTCCTCTCTCCAGGCTGTGATAAATCGTTACCGGTGGTTGACCTTCGGACCGGACAAAGCTCACGGCCTCCAACCCCTGCGGATGTGCCCGCACCGCCTGGTAGACGGCATCGCCCTCACTTGCGACCACAAAATCTGCGGCTCCGGCTGGATGCCCGAGCGCTGGTTCCCAGACGTGGCGATTCGTCTCGTTGATGGTGCGGCGCAGCGGCATCCCGATCCGTTGCAAAGCCCCGCTATACGCGCCGGTGTACATCAGCACTGTCGCATCCGGTGGCAGTTTTTCCAGTTCCGCCGCCAGCTTCCGCTCCAGAGAAATGCGGGTGCGCGAATTCACCATCGCTTCCCGCAGGCAGATCGGCACCTCGCGCAAGCAACTCACATAACTCAGAACGACAAATGTCGCTGCTATCGAAACCACTCCTGGTCGTAACCACCCACCGCGGATTCGCGTTAGCAACGCAAATAGTACGAGCGCAAGCAGAACTACAAAGGCCGGCACCAGCTGCGTCCCGTACCGAACGTTGTAGTACGAATACGGCCACCATTGCGGCAGAAAGATCGGTACGCTCCCCCAGGCTATCGACAACACGTAGAACGGCAGCGGCACGCTAAGCAGCAGCCACGGCCAAAGCGGCCGCAGATAGAACGCAATCAGCAAGGATCCCAGCACCGCCGTCCACAGCCACGCCTTTCTTTGCCACGAAGTAGTTTCCCAGTTACCCGCCAGGTTGAGCTCAGCTGATTCGACAAAGAAAATCGCCGCCACCTTCGGGCTTTTCCATCCGGGATGATAGGAATCGCCCGGTTTGTGCGTGCGCCGCTCAATCGTTCGCGCCGAGTAGGGACCGATGGCGAATGCTAATGGCCCTTCAAACCCTGCTGCATTCCAGACCAGCCACACTGCCGGCCCAACGGCAAGCAGACACGCGAACTTCAGGAGCGCGGACTTCCACGCCTGCTCACTGAAAGCATGCATCCATGGCAACCCTCGCCGCCTTGCCTGCCATGCCAACGCCCCAAGTGCTGCCACCCCAAACACCAACGCCGCAAACCAGCCGTCGTATCGCGTGAAGACGCCCAGGAGCAGTAGCACGCCGCAACCCAGCAGGCTGCGCTGCGCCCGCTCGTCATCCCCGCGGTAAAGTTGAAAGAAAAACTGCGAAAAGAACAAAGTTGCCCAGATGAATACAGCCAGGTACACCGGCTCGGTCATGGCAGTTGACTGCAGATATAGCAGATTGGGATTTGCCGCGAACGCCAACGCAGCCAGCCAGCTCGCCACTCTGGCCTCACCCTTTCGGCCGGGGATCGCGCCCAAGCCTGCCCTCACCAGCCGAAAGATTCCCAGCGTCGAGGCCACATGCGCAATCATCGAGGGAATCGATCCCCCAACGCCCGTGCGCCACATCCACTTCGCCACCACGAACGGCAGAATCAGGAAGTGAAGTAGTGGCAGCCAGACCGTCCCCAGCTCCAGCGGACCTGGCGTCCGCGAGTCAAACACCCGCCGCGCAATGTTGATGTGCGCAACCGCATCGCCATACAGCAATATCTCGCCCCGCAGGTAATAAAACAGAAAAGCAAGCCACGAGACGGAGATTACAATCAGCGCAAGCAGGTAATATTCCAGGACAGCGCACCCGCCGCTCTCAATTGCTGCTTCAGCAGGAATTTCATTCCTGGGGGCGGGAATTTCGTGATCGGGGGTACTGCTCATTCCAGGTGGGTCAGTTCGCGAAAAATCTCGAACCGTTCATCGATCTGCTCACGGGTAAGCGACAGCAGGCGTCTGGTGCCGAATGCCTCAACCGCGAACGACCCCATCACTCCGCCGTAGAACATGGCGCGCTTCAGCACCTCACGGTTGATCTCCCCCTGCGAGGCCAGATATCCCATGAACCCGCCGGCAAACGAATCTCCCGCTCCAGTTGGGTCCCGGACTTCGTCCAGCGGAAGGGTGGGAGCACGGAACGGATGTCGCCCTATCCCGAACGCGCCTTCGCGGAAGAAAACCGTGGATCCGTATTCGCCATGCTTGGTGACCAGCGCCTTCGGTCCTATCGCCAGAACTTTTTGTGCGGCGCGTGGCAGGCTGGACTCTCGCGCCAGCATCTTCGCTTCCGTATCGTTGATCAGCAGCACGTCGATCAGCTTCAGCGTCTGCAGGAGCGGTTCACGGAAGCCATTGATCCAGTAATTCATGGTGTCGCCGCCCACTAGCCGGGCGCCGTTCATCTGCCGGCGTACATCAGCCTGCAGCGTCGGATCGATATTGCCCAGGAATAGAAACTCAGTATCACGGTACTCGGCGGGAATCTTGGGCTGAAAATTCTGAAACACGTTCAGTTCCGTGACCTTCGTCTTAGCTTCATTCGGATTGGAGCCGTATTCGCCTTCCCAGAAAAACGTCTTTCCCGGCGCTCGCTCCAGCCCTCGAATATCAATACCGTGCTTCTGGAACACCGCTTCCTGCGCCGGCCCAAAATCATCCCCAACAACTGCGACAATGCGAACTTCCGCAAAATAACTGGCAGCCAGCCCGAAGTATGTGGCTGATCCTCCCAACTCCCGCTCCACCTTCCCGGATGGCGACTGGATCGTGTCAAATGCAACTGAACCCACGGCCAGGATAGACACTTACTTAACCGCTCCCTCGGCAATGTATTTCCCGATGATGGGCTCCAGCCGCTTGAGTGTTTCGGGTGGGATTTTCGCTCGATCAGTAACAATTGCTGTCGCCAGGGCCGAGGCACAATTGCAATTGCGTTTGCTAGGCATGCGGGCTACCGAATGACGCAGCACGCGAATTGCATTCTCCGCATTCTTCATCAACACGGCGATGATCTGCTCGGCGGTAACCGATTCATGAGCCGGATGCCAGCAATCGTAGTCTGTGACCATGGCCAGCGTGGCATAGCAAATCTCTGCTTCACGCGCCAGCTTGGCTTCCTGCAAGTTAGTCATGCCGATGACGTCCACGCCCCAACTGCGATACAGATTCGATTCTGCCTTAGTCGAAAACTGCGGGCCCTCGATGCACAGGTAGGTGCCACCCAGCTTTGCGTTTACCTCTGCTTCACTGCAGGCTGCATTCAGCACTCTCGAAACTTCCGGGCAAACCGGATCCGCGAACGCGATGTGCACCACCACTCCATCACCAAAGAAAGTCGACTTCCGCGCATACGTGCGGTCCACAAATTGATCGGGGATCACAAAATCCATCGGGCAGAGTTTTTCTTTCAGAGATCCCACTGCTGACGGAGACAGGATTCGCTCCACCCCCAGCATTTTGAATCCCATGATGTTTGCCCGGAAATTCAACTCACTGGGCAGAATGCGGTGTCCGCGCCCATGCCGCGCCAGAAATGCGACCCTCCTTCCTTCCAGCTTGCCCAGAATGTAGCCATCCGACGGCTCACCAAATGCTGTATCCAGCCTAACCTCGCGCACATCGCTGAGCCCAGGCATGCTGTACAGACCACTGCCGCCGATAATCCCAATCTCCGCTTCCGACAAAACTTACTCCTGAATGTGCGAATTCACTGAGAAACGTCGCGCTGGAACCCACGCGGAACAACCGGTGTTGCGGAACTTGCGATTATACAAAACGGCACGCAGGCTATATTCCCTTAGTGTTGTCCCACGGCCGCCCCATATGCCGCGTTCTTCAACGCCAGCGAATCGTCGAAGCCTTCCGTAATTAGCAGAATCGGGCCGCGCGCCTCCAGCTTGATCAGGCCATCGGCAGTTCGCCATGTATCTTTCGTTGTGACAACTCTCGCCGCTTCCATGTTGCCATCCGCATCATGCCTGCCTTTGATCACCGCTCCCTCTTCAATCTTACCCTCGACCTTGTATCTCTTCGGAATCGAAGCCGCATAGATTTTCCCGAAATTTTCCGCCGCCTCTGGAGACGCCCAGCGGGAGACATAGATCAGCGCAATGTTCTCCGGCTTCGTATCCGGAGCGCCTTTCTTCTTTGCCGCATAGTAATAGCCACCCCGCCAGTTACTCGCGACTACTTTGGAATCCTCCTCTGGAACTCCATACTGTTCCGCCATCACCTTGACGTCGAACTCCCCGATCGAGCCCACATCGTATTTCTCCCACTCCACTCCCAAAACCTGGTCGAAGTTAGGCAACTCCAGTGCTGGTGTCCGCTCACCTGCCAGGTACGTCTTGGGCTCCATGATCTGGCGAGTATCGAGCGGAGGATTCTTGAATACGCCCGCAAAGGCCTGCTCTTTTCCTCCTTTTGCCAACAGCTCGCGCTCAAAATCCAGCCCATAGGTGTAGGGAAAGACCAGCACCTCCTTCAAATAAAGCGGGGCCTTGGCAAAAATAGGAGATCCGGTGCCGTCCATCATGCCCGCTTCCATCGCCTGCACCAGCAGAGGCGCACTCAGAACCGACTGCCCGGCGGGCGCCAGCATGTAATTGAGCATGGCAACCATCGCCTGCCCTTCTACTGCAGCTTCCCGCGCCGCGATCTGCTCATCAGACTGGATCTCGGTTTGCATCTTGCTGCCAGCCTTGGAATTTTTCCCCATCCACTTCTCGATTCCAAAGTTCTGGTCCTGCAGGGCATGCGTAAGTTCATGGGCCATGACCGGCTTCTGCGATTCCGGCTCGACCCAGTCCAGCAGGTAAACCGTCTTGTCTTTGGAGTTGTAATAGCCCGCCACCTGCTCTTTCAGCAGCTCCAGCATGAATGGCTCCAGCTGGAAGTTGCGGGGTATCAATCCAAATTTTTTCAGCACTACCTCCGAACGTTTCAGCCTTTGCGCCTGCTCGTCTTCTGTGAACCGGTCGGAGACGAACTTGGCCACTTCCTCCCGGCTGGTGAACTTCCGCTTGATTTTGTGGTGCAGGCGTAGCCCGGTATCGCGGCTGTCGAATTGCACGATGGCTTCAATCGAGCGAAGCAGTTCGTCAGCTTCCGCATGGGTGATGTGGTGTTCAGGCCCAGCCGCCGACGTCTCTCCCGGCAAGGGGGCCTGGCTGTCAGGGGCCTGCTGATTCGTAAGTCCAACGTCTGACCTGCCTTGCGGCCCTGAAGGACCTGCTGTCTGCCCCGGGCTGGCGCCGCCAAACGCCAGTAGTATCAACAGTACAAGAACCAAGAGATTAGGGGGTACCGGCCCTAAGTCTGATCTACGAGGCTTCAATCGAACTCCCGAGGTTGTCTTAGGCATATACCGGATGCTCGCGGTTGTTGCCCTCTTCCTCTATGGATAACATTACCGCATAATCTACCGCTCAGCGGGGGGTGGGATCGTACTTGCCATGAAAGACGCAGACCAGAGGGACCAGGCTATTGAGTTCTTTCGCCAGGCCTACGCCCATCAGATGCAGGGCGAATACAAGGAAGCGATCGAACTTTATACCCGTTCCATCGAAGCATTTCCCACTGCCGAGGCTTACACCTTTCGCGGCTGGACCTACTCTCTGCTGGGAGACTATTCCACCGCCATCGCCGAGTGCATGGAAGCGATAAAGTTAGACCCGGAATTCGGTAACCCCTACAACGACATTGGGGCTTACATGATCGAACAGAAACGCCTCGATGAAGCTCTGCCTTGGCTGGAGAAAGCCACTCGCGCCCGCCGCTACGATGCCTATTGTTTTCCCTGGTACAACATGGGCCGCGTTTACGAGAAGAAGTACAACTGGGCGCAAGCCAAGAAGTGCTATCGGCGCGCCGTAGAAGAAAATCCGAAATACATGCCCGCCAAAGTCGCCCTCAAGCGCTTGCGCGTCATCTGGAATTGACGATATCTGATTGCTTGCCCAATACCACGTGGGAATGGACATCTCGTCCGCTCAGGCCGAGCGCAGCTCGGCACCATCAACCTTGCACTTACCCAATTGATTCACTCCCCCACCTTCTTCCTGATCCACTCCGCACACCCCTTTGTGCCCAGACTGCCCCCCACGTCCTGCGTCGTTTTCTTCTGCTGCACCGCCTCGAGCACTGCCGCTTCAATTTTCTTCGCCTCTGCCGCCAGCCCCAGGTGCGACAGCATCATTGCTCCAGTCAGGATCGCGCCCATCGGATTAGCGATATCTTTGCCCGCGATCGGCGGCGCCGACCCATGCACCGGCTCGAACATCGAAGTCCGGCCCGGATGGATATTCCCGCTCGCTGCCATGCCCAATCCTCCCTGCAACGCCGCCGCCAGGTCGGTAATAATGTCGCCGAACATATTGTTGGTCACGATCACGTCCAGTGACCTCGGTTCCCGCACCATCTGCAGGCACAACGCATCCACGTACATATGCTGGCGCTGAATCTCCGGAAATTCCTGCGCCACCTGCTTGAACACTCGCTGCCACAAACCTCCGGCGTAGGTCATGACATTCGATTTGTCCGCCATTAGTACTTTCTTCCGGCCGTTCACGCGCGCATATTCAAAGGCAAAACGAATCACCCGCTCCACTCCCTTGCGGGTATTCATGTCCTCCTGCGTCGCAACTTCATCCAGCGTATCGCGCTTGAAGGTTCCTCCCATATCCATGTACACACCTTCAGTATTCTCGCGGATCACAACAAAATCGACGTCGCTTGGAGTGGCATTCTTCAGCGGACACAGCGATTCATCCAGCAACTTTACCGGCCGCACATTCGCATAGAGGTCCATCTTGAACCGCATGCCGAGAAGGATCTCCTTGGCATGAACATTGCTGGGCACGCGCGGATCACCCAGGGCGCCCACAAAAATGGCATCAAATTCTCGTGCCAGCATGGTGAAGCCGTCAGCTGGAATGGTCGTGCCATCCTTCAGGTAGCGGTCGGCGCCCCAATCAAAATAGGTAAATTCCAGCGGCACCTCGGTAACATCCATCACGCTCACTGCCAGCGGAATCACTTCCTGCCCAATGCCATCCCCCGGAACAACCGCAATGCGCTTCTTCTCATTCACGCGGGAAAAGATATCAGATCAATCCACAAGCCAACGCTATTCGCCAACACGCCTGCTCTCCCACGCGGGCTATAATTAAGGGTTGCGATGACGACGCTGACTACGCCGCTGAACGAACATCTTCTCGCCGCTGGCGCCCGAAGGGGCGAATACCGCGGCGTCGAAACCGCACGCTCCTTTGGCAACCCGACACACGAGTTCGGAATTTTGCTTCGCGGCTGCGGCCTTTTCGATCTCGGCTGGCGCTCAAAAATCTCGATCACCGGTAAAGATCGCATCCGCTGGATGAACGGCATGGCCACCAATAACATCCGTGACCTGCCGGTGGATCAGGGCAATTACAACTTCTTGCTCAATGCTCAAGGCCGTATCCAAGGCGACCTTTATGTCTATAACTTCGGCGATCACCTGCTTGTGGACACCGAAGCCTGGCAGACCCCGACCATTCTGAAGCTGTTCAAGCACTACATCATCATGGATGCCGTCGAGGTTACGGACATCAGCGAAAAGCTCACCGCCTTGGGATTGCAGGGACCCCAATCGCGCGAGGTGCTTCACCGCCTGGGACTCAATGTCCCCGACGATCTTCGGCCACAGCATGTCCTGAAGCTGACCTGGCAAAATGTTGGCGTCTCCCTGATCCGCATGGCCGGCCATCTTGCAGACGGTTACGAAATCTGGCTGTCGCCCTCTGACGCAAGCCGTCTATGGGATGCCCTGTCTGCCGCCGGAGCGACTCCGGTTGGCACCGATGCGCTGGAAATCTTCCGCGTCACCGCTGGAATTCCGCGCTTCGGCCAGGACATTCGTGATCGCGACCTGCCCCAGGAAACGGGACAGATGCAAGCCCTCAATTTCTCGAAAGGTTGTTACCTCGGACAGGAGATCGTCGAACGCATCCGCTCTCGAGGCAATGTTCATCGCCAACTGACCGGATTACTGATCGAAGGTGAGCCCCCTGCTCCAGGAACCAAGCTGGTAGTAAACGGCAAAGACGTGGGAGAAATCACAACCGCTCTGAAGGTGCCTGCAGCCGGCGCTGAGAAAACATTGGCCTTGGGGTACATTCGGAAGGAAGCCGTCCGCCCGGATATCATCGTGCAAGTGAATGGATCGCAGGCGAAGCTTTTCAATCCGCCATTCCGGGAAGCACTATTGACCGGTTAATCAAGATCTGCCGTTTCTACAAATCAAAACTATCGGACCTTTGAGTATGCCACCCAAAAAAGAACAAGAGTTCACAGTTACTGATCGACGCCGTTTTGTTGAGGACGGTGAGGCTCAAACAAGTACTCCTAACGTCGAGAACGAGCCTGCCTCTCCCGGATCGCAGAGTCCCTTCCTCGCGCCCGAGACCGAAGCTGGACCCTCACCAGACGCCCAAGCTCCGCCTCCGCCTTCCGAAGCCGAGCAACAGGCTCAGCACCACGCATTTAAACAGTCCACTGCCAGCCTCGACGAGGAACTGAAATCCGCCACCGGTCGCCCGGCTCAGGATTTCGAGATGACCTTCGAGCGCTTTGTCGCTTCGCTTTACATGACCGCTCTCATGCAGATGGGCCTGCTGAAGGAGCCGGGTATGCAGCCCCCTCCTGTCGACCTGCTCGGAGCTCGGCAGACCGTCGACACGCTGGTCCTGCTGCGTGACAAAACCAAAGGCAATCTCACTCCCGCGGAAGAGAACATGCTCAAGAACTCGCTATATGAGGCGCAGATGGCATACGTGGAAGTCACTAACGCCCTTAGCCGTGCTGCGCAAGCTCCGCCGGCAGGCTCGTCCGCGTTCAAAAAATGAAAGCCATCCTGACCGTCTTGGGTAGCGGCACGTCGATGGGAGTACCCACCATCGGTTGCGGCTGTGCGGTTTGCAACTCCCCGGATCCGCTGGACCGCCGCACTCGCCCCTCCATCATGCTGGACTACGACGGCAAGCGGGTGGTAATCGACACCACGCCCGATTTCCGCGAGCAGGCGATCCGCGAGCGCATCCGCTCGGTCGATGCGGTCCTCTATACCCACGCCCACGCCGACCACATTCTCGGTCTTGATGACCTACGCCCTCTAACCTTCAACCGGCCAGGCAAGCTGCCGCTCTATGCCGAAGCCAAAACCCTCGAACGCTTGCGCAGTATGTTCAGCTATATCTTTGCCGGCGATTACAAGTACGGTGGGCTGGCGGAGGTGGAGTTGCGCGAAATCGATGGCCCCGTGGACTTATGGGGCGCCCACTTCAGCCCGGTTCGCATTTTTCATGGCGACAATGAGATTCTTGGTTTTCGCTTTGGCGGAGCTGCGTACCTGACCGACTTCAGCACCATTCCTGACGAGTCCTTCTGCCAATTGCAGAATCTCGACATCCTTTTCCTGGATGCCTTGAGGCATAAACCTCATCCCACCCACTCCACGGTTGAGCATTCCCTGGCCATCGTCGAGCGTTGCCAGCCCCGCAGAGCGTTCTTCACCCATATCTCCCACGACCTGCCTCATGCCGCGACTAATGCTATCCTGCCTCCCAACGTTCGTTTAGCACACGACGGTATGAAGCTCGAATTCGAAATCTGAATCGGAATTGCATGCGCATCTTTCGCCACCTCGAAGATGTTCCCGCAGATCTGGGGCCTACCTTCCTTAGCGTCGGGAATTTCGATGGCGTTCACCGCGCCCACCAGGCGGTCCTGAATGAACTGATCGACCGTGCACGCCGCGCTGATGCCATCGCCATGGTGGTCACTTTCGATCCGCACCCCTACCGCATCCTGCGCCCCGATTCAGATCTCAAGCTGCTGACTCCCACTCCTGTCAAACTGGACCTGCTGCAGCAATACGGCATTCACGCCGTCCTCGTGCTTCCCTTCACGCGCGACCTTTCATTGATGAACCCTGCTGAATTTGCTTCTCAGATTCTGGTCCGCCGTCTGCACGCGCGTGAGGTTCATGAAGGCTTCAACTTCCGTTTCGGGCACAAAGCACAGGGCGACGTAACCCTGCTCGAAAGTCTTGGCCGCCAGCTCGGCTTTTCGCTTGAGATCTACCCCGAGATGCAAATCCGCGGCGAGACCGTCTCCAGCAGCCAAATTCGAAGGTTGCTTCGCGAAGGCAATGCCAGCAAAGCACGCCACCTGCTCGGCAGAGTGTTCAGCATCTGGTCCACCCCGGGACGAGGGCGCGGCTACGGGCATAAATACACCGTGCCGACAATCAATTTGAGTCGCTACGATGAGTTGGTTCCCGCAGATGGCGTCTATATCACCCAGTCCCGCATTGGCGACGAGTGCTTCGACTCCGTTACTAATGTCGGCACTCGGCCCACTTTTGGCGCTGATTCCTTCGCCATTGAAAGCCATCTGCTGAACTTTCATCCCATCGACCTCGCTGCCGACACTCCCGTCGAACTCTCCTTTCTACGGCGGGTACGCGACGAGATCAAGTTCCCCTCGGTTGAGGCTCTACGCGAGCAGATCGCCCGCGACGTGCACCGCGCCCGCCGCTTCTTCCACCTGCGGGAGAAATTTGCAGAACTGTCCACCGCCAGGGCAACTGCTCATCCATGAGCCGAAGTGTCATCTTGAGGCGTCCTACGGATACGTCACCGGCACGGTCATCGGCGTCTGTACCCGTGCGCGGAAGATGGCGTTCTTCTCCTCTACTTCGGCGATGGCGTCCGCATGAATTGTGTAGTGCCCGCGCGGTAGGCTCGAGCCAAACGGAATTAGCTGATCAATCTCCAGGTGCACCAGCGTGAACTTCTGATACCCCAGCGCAAATGCTTTTCCGTATTGGTCAACTGCCACGATGATCACGGTCAAATCAAAATCGTCCCCCGTGTAGTTGGAAACCACCACGGAACCATCGATCCGATCATCCTGCACTTTGGGTCCGTGCTTCCAATTGATCGTCAAGGCAGCCCGGATCGTAATCGTGCAGTCCTGTCTCACCTTCTGGACTGGTAAGCTGTAATCGGACACTTCCACGGTAAAGCGAAAGTCGCCCGGAACCCGAGCCACCCCGGAAATAATGCCCCGTGATCGGTCCAATGCGAGCCCCGGCGGCAGTTTGCCAATAGGAAGATTCCAGCTGATCGGCGCCTGGCCGCCCTGCACCTTGAAGTGGAAGCGGTAGTCGCTGCCCACCATCCCGTCAGGCAGTGGCAGGGGCGTCAGCGTAAGTGGGGCAACCACCGCCTGAGCACTAACGCGCGGACCCGAGATGCACCACATCAACAAAATGGCCGGCAGAAACGAAAATGCCCAGCACGAGCGCATTTGCGGATTATACGGGCAGCCCGCAATTCCCCTGCCCACCGGTTGATCTCTGTCCTGCTACAATCCCCGCCCATGTCCGCGGCTGCCCTGCTCAGCGTTTCCTCCGCCGCCCAGCGCAGGACGTTGCTGGCCGCCGCTTTGGGCTGGATGTTGGACGCCTTCGACGTGATGCTGTACGCCATGGTGCTGGCGCACATCATGCGCGACCTGGGCATGAGCAAGGGAACTGCGGGGCTGCTCAACACCCTGACCCTTCTCGCCTCAGGCCTGGGTGGCCTTCTGTTTGGTTTCATTGCCGACCGTGTGGGCCGCCGCTCCGCCCTGATGTTGAGCATTCTCACCTACTCCATCTTTTCCTTCGCCTGCGGCTTGGCGACTTCCATTCTGATGCTCGCCTCGTTTCGCTTCATCCTCGGTCTCGGTATGGGCGGAGAATGGAATACAGGCGCCACTCTCGTCGCCGAAACCTGGCCCACAGAACTACGTTCGAGAGCCCTCGCTGTGGTCCAGAGTTCGTGGGCCATCGGCTACGCTGCTGCCGCGCTGGTCAGCGGCATCGTGCTTCACTACTACAACTGGCGTGTCGTCTTTTTCGTGGGCATTTTGCCGGCTTTGATAACACTGTGGATTCGTAAAGACGTCCCCGAATCGGAGCTGTGGGCGCGGCACCGGACAACCGCCAACCTCGGAGGTGCAATTCAAAGCCTGCTTCCCTCCAGCCTCTTTTCATCACAGTACTGGAGTCGCACTCTGGCGCTTCTGTCCCTGAACCTCTTCGGCTTGTTCGGATGGTGGGGCCTCTTCAGCTGGATCCCTCCCTATCTCTCGCTTCCGGTTTCTCAAGGCGGACGTGGATTTGGCTTGCTCGGTACCACCGGACTGTTGATTTTTCTGAATCTGGTAGGAATGTTGCCTGGATATCTCTGCTATGGATGGCTGGCGGAGAAATTGGGGCGCAAGAAGTCTTTCCTCCTCTTTTTCCTGGGCGCAGCCCTCACGATTCCTCTCTATGCTGCCGCAACCAATCCTCCGTTGATCATGATCCTGGGCGCGATCGTTGCCTTCTTCGGAACCGGATTCTTTTCCGGCTCAGGCCTGGTCGGCAGTGAACTCTTCCCTACCGAGATTCGCGCCCGCGCTCTCGGTTTCACTTACAACGGCGCACGTACCCTCAGCGCTCTGGCGCCGTTCATCATTGGCCGTGTAGGACAGGCGAAAGGCCTCGGCCCTGCCTTCTACTTGTGTGCGCTCTCGTTCCTGCTGGCCGCCATCGCCTCCCAGTTCTTGCCCGAGACTAAGGGAACGTCGTTGTCTTGATATGCAATCGGCAATTGTCGTGAACTGCACAAGATGTTATGTCGCGGCCCCTGACTATTCGTCTTCGGGACAAGGTTTGGGTGGAGCAGGGCTTTCAGCCCTGCATTTATGAAGAGGTAAAGAGCGGCTTTTGCCGCTGAGGGACGCTCTTTTGTACGGCGCAGGGTTCCCTCAGGGGCTGAAGCCCGGATCTTCTACGGCTCTTCCATGCAGGCGTTAAGCCCTGCTCCACCCAGTTGCTGTCGGGACTTGATCCGCTTTGCTTCAATGCAAGATAGGTATGTGTCGCGCTAGCCGACCACACTGATCCGGTTGGTTCCGTCGGAGCACAACAGTCTATTCGATCGGCTCTACCACCACCGCCGCATCCTGCTTCTCTGGCAACTGCACCAGCACCGTAGCCGACAGCACCAGCACGATCCCGACAATCTGGCTGCCCCGCATCGTCTCTCCGAGAGCAAAAAACGCAATCAGGATCGAGAACACCGGCTCCAGGCAACTAGTCACGATCGCCCTGGTTGGATCCAGATTCTGCAGCCCGGCAAAATAAAACGAAAACGGCAGTAGAATCGACATGACCGCAAACACCGCCAGAAACAGCCACTGCGCTCCCGAATAGTGCGCAGCCATGATTTTCCACGGCGGATTGATCACCATCCAGAAGAGAGCTGTCCAAACAAATACATACAAGAGCACTTTCCAGCGGTCGTGGTGATCCAGCAGGCTAGGCGCGTACACGTTGTAAAAAGCGAACGAAAACGCTGCCACCTCTGCGGCAATCAGTCCAAGGGTATCCATTCGAAAACCACCCTCGTGAAACAAGCCGATTACCAAGCTAATCCCCACAATCGCCAGGGCCACCGAAATCACCTTCATCAACGTCGCCCGCTGCCGGCCTCGCAGCACCATGTACAGCAAGACCCATACCGGAGCCGTGTACTGCAGCACAATTGCGGTGCTTACATTTGTTTTCTGAATAGCCAGATAGTAGAAGTAGTTCGATGCCACCATCCCGAAAATCGCCAGTGCCAACGCGCGAGCAAGGTCGACGCCAGAGAATCGCAATCCCGCTCTCCCCCGACGCCACAGCAGAATAGGCGCCAATACCAGGAGCGAAATGGTGGTCCGGCTTTGCGCCAGGATCAAAGGATCGATCGCTGGAAGCCCTTTGCCCGAGGTAAGCCGTCCCGTGAAAGCAGCTCTCCCCAGGCTTGCGGAGACTCCCCAGCACAGTGTCGCTGCGGCAATGAACAGATAGCCGCGCACGGGATGTGGATTATTTCGATAGGACCTGATCGATTTCGTCGCGGTCAAATCCGATCAATACCTCATCCCCAACCACCAGGGTGGGCGTAGAGCGGCTGTTGTATTTGTAGACCAAATCTTCGACTGCTGCGGGATCGGCGGAAACATCGCGGTCTTCGTATTCGATACCTCTCTCCGAGAGGTAGGCCTTGATCGTGTGGCAGGGCGGTCAGCCCGGCTGAGTGAATACAACGACCTTCCTCGGCTTCATAGCATGCACAATGCCAGCAATCCTACACTAAACAACAATATTCAATCTCCCAACAGCTCCACCTGCGTCGTGATCTTCGCAGTCCTCTCCAGCATGGCTGAGACAGAACAGTATTTCTCTTTCGAGAGTCGCACCGCATCCTCCACTGCCTTTCGCGATACTGGACCAGTTACCCGATACAGCAAGCGTATGTCCGTGTACACCATGGGTGGATCTTTGGCCCTCTCCCCTTCGGCACTTACTTGCACCCGCGTGAACGCTTCGCGCTTCTTCCGCAGAATGTTTACTACGTCGTAGGCCGTGCAGGCGCATAACCCGATGAGCACCAGGTCCACGGGACTATTAGCAGTCTTCTCGCTGCCCGCGTCCACCACAATTGCATGACCGCTGCTCGCCTCGGCGATAAATCGGTCGTTATCTGTCCAACTGGCAGACGCCTTGACCATTCAATCCCCTCTCGTACATCAATTCACATTTCTGACCTTGCGCTGGTCCTCGGTTTTGGGGTTGTCCATTCTTCACTTCAACGCCGATTGTCCGTTTGTGGCTCCGGATGAATCAGCACCCGAAACAATCCAGGCGCTTCCTGTTTGAAGCGTGTCTCCATGGCCGTCATCACTTCGTGAACGCGCGACAAGGGAAGGTCGTCCTCCATGGTGCAATGGCACGAAACGTAGAGCTTCCCGCCTACTCGCTTGAACTGCATTTCGTGAACGTCCTTGACCTCCTGAAATTGAGGAGCGATCTCCTTGAGCTTGCGTTCCAGGGCTGCATTCTGCACCAGTTCATCCCCGGTCTCGATAGTTGCAGGCTCACTCTCAATGTGCGTCAAAATGGTCGAGATCTCCCCAATCTGCTCGCGTATCTCCTCCTCGAGTTGCGTTACCCGGTCATGCGCCTGTTTCAGCGGAAGAGTCTCCTGCATCTCCAGATGCTGCTCTACGTGCAGTCTGCCATGCAAGTCCTGAATGCTGATGTCGTGCACTCCCAGGTTATGCCGCGCAGCCACGGCACGGATGCGATCAAAGATGTTTTCGCCGCGTACCGCCCGCGGCAACGAGTGCACCACTACGTCGGCATCCGGAAGAATGCGGCGCGCTGCTGCCGTCACCTCTCCCACCACCTCCTCCGATTTTTGAAACGTGACATTGCGGCTCAAGGCCACCGACAAATCCGCAAAGTAGCGGTTGCCTGACCGCCGAATTCGAGCCCGGTCCACCTCCAGCACCCCCGGAACGCCGGAAACCGCCTCGATTACCTTGCCTCGCGCACCTTTGGGAGCAGCGTCCAGCAGAGCATCAGTGGTCTGCCGTGCCAGGCGCCAACTCACCGAGATCACCACTCCCGCCACAAACAAGGCTGCGATCGGATCGGCTCTTTCCAGCCACGCGAGTTGGAAACGCTCACCCACCCAAACCAGTGCCAGTCCCAGAATCACCACTGCGCTTGACCAGATGTCGGTTCGGAAATGTAGCGCATCCGCCTGCAGCGCCTGGCTGTCATACTTATCCGCAATTCGTTGTAGAGCCCGTGATCGCCACCAGTCCACCACCATGGAGAGTGCCATGACCGCGAACGCCGCCAGCGAAGGTTCGATCTCCACCATGTGAAAGAACAGGCGCTTGATGGCTTCCCAGATGATCCAGGCACAGGTGAGCAGCAGCAGCCCGGTTTCCAGAAAGGCGGAGAAGCTCTCGATCTTGCCATGGCCGTACTGATGCTCCGCATCCGCCGGCTTGTCCGACACTCGGACCGACATCAGCGTGATCACTGCGGCCACCAAATCGAGTCCAGAATGTAGAGCTTCTGAGAGTATGCCCAAGCTGCCCGTGCTTAAACCAACCACAATCTTCAGCACTGTGACCGCAATCGCCGCCCACACTGAGTTCTGCGCCACGGAGCGTTTCTCCGTGTGCATCGCGCTGCTCGTGAGCGTGGTCGTGTCGGACATAGCTCTTCTGATTATCCCTGTTCGCCACTGAAGCAGCCAAGCCAAACCCGCCAGAAACCCGGCCTGGCGCTTCCGAAATCGAGGCGCAGATGTGCTACGATGGCCTCTCCACCCTAGTTGTGTTTCACGATCGGAGACAATTGAGAATGCGATTTTTGGGTCTACTACTCCTCCTCACTTCGACCCTTGCCGTCTGCCAGCAGGGGGCCAAACCCGCTCCCAAAGCAAGCGGGAGCCAGACCACGCCGCCGGCAGCGTCCTCCTCGCCCAACTTCGGCCCGGCGGGCTCCAACAAAGACTCGGCCGCCCCTGCTTTTGAGGTTCCTCCCAATGCCGCAGTCATCACAGTAACTGGGATTTGCGATCTGAAATCGGCTGGCACCGCATCTTCTGACTGCAAGACTACCGTTACCCGCGCTGAGTTCGAACGCCTTGCTGACGCCCTTAAGCCCAATCTTCCTCCCGCAGCCAAACAAAAACTCGGCGAAGATTACACCCGGGCGCTGGTCTTTTCGGCTGAAGCTAAGAAGCGAGGGCTCGATCAGGGTACCCGCCTCGAGGAAGTCATGCGCTTCATCCGCATGCAGGTGGTAGCTCAAGAGCTGCTGAAGGAGCTTCAGGAGCAGGCCAAACCCACCCCTGAACAGGTCGCTCAGTACTACAAGGATCACGAGTCTCAATACCAGGAAGTCACGCTGAAGCGCATCTTCCTTCCCAAGAACCGCTCCGATGCCAAACCCGACGACAAACCGGATGAGGCTGCATTTTCCGCCAACGCCGAGAAGATTCGCGCCCGCGCTGCCGCGGGCGAAGATTTTGACAAGCTCCAGAAAGAGGTCTTCGAGGCCGCCGGCTTCAAGACTCCTCCGCCTACCACCATTCCCGCATGGCGACGTCAGTCCGTACCCGCCAGCCAGGCTGCCGTGTTCGACCTCAAGCCCGGCGAAGTTTCCCAGGTGCTTCCAGAGACTATTGGAGCTTATATCTATCGTCTCGAATCCAAGCGCACCCTTCCCCTGGACCAGGTGAAGCCGGAGATCGAGGCCAACCTGTCACAGGAGAAGTTCACTGCCGAAATGCAGTCCCTTACTTCCGGCGTGAAGACCGAGCTAAACGAGGCCTATTTCCACATTCCGCAACAGCATCCACCAGCGGAAGGCTCGGTGTCTCAGCCGAGTGCTTCAAAAGCCGCCTCCACTGGGCCAACCGCAGCCAAACCCGCTGCTCCCAAGGAGCCTGCAACACAATCCAAGTGACCAGCGCCACCAAACCCACCGTCATTGTGACCGGGGTCTCAGGCAATCTTGGACTCCGGTTACTCCGGCAGTTGTCCGGGTTTGACGTGATTGGTGTGGATATGTACCCGCCCCGTAGCGATTCTCTCGCCCGCTTTGAAGCCATGGATCTCGGGCTCGAATCGTCCTGTCAGCAGATGGTGCGGCTGCTGCGCGATTCCGGCGCCCGCTCCGTCGTTCATCTGGCGTTCGTGCTTGATCCCCTGCGCACCGGGGTGCTCGATTTGAATCGCATGTGGCAGATCAACGTCGCTGGCACTGCACGTGTGATGGAGGCGATAACAGAAGTCAACCGCAGCGGAGGCCAAGTCGAGACATTCATCTTTATCGGCAGTGTTTCTGCCTACGGCCCTCAGACCCCTGGGCCAGTGCGCGAGACCCATCCCCTGGCCGCTCACACGCTGCCCTACGCGATCCACAAGAAGGAAGCGGATGATGTGGTTCGCCACCGGGCAGGAAATCTTGCCCGCTGCACCACCTACCTGCTTCGACCCCACATTTTCACCGGCGCCTCCATGCAGAACTATATGGTCGGGGCCTTGCGCGGCACTCCCACTGGCAATGCTCCCCGAGCCGAGAAAATGCGAGAACGTGGAGAGCGTCTGCCCATGCTTCTCCCCCGCGGCGAAGAATACCTTCACAACAAACTTCAGTTTGTTCACGTGGATGACGTCGCCCGGCTGCTGACATATATCCTGCGCCAGCCCGGCAAGGGAAACGAATTACTGATCTTCAATGTCGCCGGCCGCGGCTATCCCTTGACGATCCAGGATTGCGCCCGCATCTCTGGGCAGAAAATCGTGCAACTGCCGGGCAAATGGTTGTGCCGAGCCGCTCTCAGGCACTACTGGAACCGTGGTATCTCCGGGGTTCCGCCTGAAGCCTTCCCCTACATGATCGGCTCCTACACGATGGATACCACCCGCCTGCAGAAATTCCTGGGCGATGACTATTCGCGGGTGATTCAGTACACGGTCGAAGATGCCCTTCTCGACAGCTTCCGCACCGAGGAGGAATCCCGGCTCTTCGCTCGCAACCTGGAAGCCAAAACCAAAGAGGCAGCCCGCTCCCGCGCTTGAAGATTCGCTAGCCCATGATTGCTGCACATCCGTTCCGGAAATAGTTAATTGAGGAGCCGTGCTGAGCCCCGCCCGCGGGCGAAGCACCTATGTTTTTTGGGGCCACAGGGAATTCTTATTTCACGTCCTCACACGTCACCGGATACTTTCCCCTTCTTCCCCCGATACAGCCCCGCAATCCCGAATGTGTACGGTGTCCACGAGACATAGTGGAATCCGATGTCTCGCATCCGTCCCAGAATCTCCTCGGGCGCCGGAAAACGTGCCACCGAAGCCGGAAGGTACGCGTACGGCCCCTTCACGCCCGAAATCATCGTGCCTAACTTGGGCAACACGTGCCGGAAATACCCACGGTACAAACTACCCATCAGCCCTTTCGGTTCGCCAAAATCCAGAATCCCCACTTCCCCGGAATGGCGCAACACTCGATAAATTTCCGACAGGCCCGCGTCGTAATCGGCCAGATTGCGAAATCCGAAAGCCGCTGTGACCAGATCTACCGAATCCGAAGCCAGAGGGAGCCGTAACGCATCTCCTTCCACCCACCGAATCCCCGTCCCCTGGCCCTTTGTCTTGGCTCGCTGCAGCATGGCATGGGAAAAGTCCGCACCCAAAACAAGGGGCAACCCTCCCTTGTTCTTCGCCTCCCTCAGTAGAGCGAAGCTCATATCGCCGGTACCGCAACATAGGTCCAGCAGCCGTGCTCCCGGACGGATCAGCACCGCTCCAAAATTGCGGGCCGTCCGCCGCCACCATGTGCGGTCGACGTTGAACGAGAGGATATGATTCAGCAGGTCGTAGCGCGGCGCAATCGAAGTGAACATCTCGCGCACCGCCCGCGCCGCAGCTTCACGATCCTTCGCTCCTTCGGGAGTAGCCCCAACCACTGTGGCTCTCTTCTGATTTTCAGTGGAAGTCGACACTCAAACTGCCTTCGTGAGCGCCTGCGACTGCTCGATCGCCCGCATCACCACGCGCTCCGGCACATCGCACGCGATATCGACGCTTCCGATTCCAGTGGGTAGGACAAAATGCACGACTCCATTGAGCGTTTTCTTATCGTGCGCGAGGCGACGGTAGATGTTCCGTGCTGGGACTTCGAACTTCGGCCACATGGCGTAGCCTTGCACACCGGATATGATCCGGCGTGCCGCCTCTTTGTCCAGCCTGCCTCGCTCTTCGGCGATCATCGTGGCTGCCACCATTCCCCACGCCACCGCCTCGCCGTGAAGCACTTTTCGATATCCGGTTTCGGCCTCGAGCGCATGTCCCAGCGTGTGCCCGAAATTCAGAATCCGCCGCAATCCAGACTCGCGCTCATCCGCCGCCACCACGTCAGCTTTCACCTTCACGCTCGCGCTGATTACTCGCTCCAGGCTGGCTGCGTCGCGCCTCAGAATGAGTTCGCGATTCTGCTCCATGAATTCAAAAATCGCGGGATCGCGGATCACCCCGCACTTCAGCACCTCGAACAATCCCGCGCGAAACTCGCGCTCCGGCAGCGTCGAAAGTAGCTGCGGGTCGATCACCACCAGTCGCGGGTGGTGAAACGTTCCCAATAGGTTCTTGCCTTGGCGCAGGTCAACCCCGGTTTTTCCCCCGACGGCAGCGTCCACTTGGGCTAGCAGCGTGCTTGGCACCTGAACAAAATCCAAACCACGCATGTAGAGCGAGGCCAGCAATCCCGCTACATCGCCGACCACTCCGCCGCCAAACGCCACTAAGATGGACTTGCGATCCGCACTCGCCTTTAACAATTTCTCCGCCACGCCCTCGACGGTTTTCAACGTCTTGAAACGCTCGCCATCGGGCATCTCAATAAAGCTGGGCACAAACTTCCCTTTTTTCAGCGCGCTCGCAAGTTGCTTCCCCCAGCGCCTGCGCACCGCCGCCACAGTTACCACCATCACAGACTGACGTTCGGGAAAAATCTCTCGCAGAAGTGTTCCGCTGCGGCGAAGCAAACCGCTCTCAATCAGCGCCGGATATGCACGGGATGGTATGTTGATGTCGACGCGGATCACGCGTCCATCATACCGTAGGAGGCGGCGCGCCCAGCTGGGTGCTAAGATTCCCGCCCGAATGAAAAACGTTCCCGCTGAAACCGACTTTGTAGTTGTGGGCGCAGGCGTCGCCGGAATGCGCGCTGCCATCGAGCTCGCCTCCGCTGGTCAGGTTTTGGTGTTGGCCAAACTCGAGCTCACCGAGTCCGCAACTCAGTACGCACAGGGAGGAATCGCAGCCGCGCTCAGCGACGAAGACGAAATCGGCCTGCATTTGCAGGACACCCTCAATGCGGGCGATGGGCTCTGCAACGTCGATGCTGCTCGGGTACTGGTGGAGGAAGGCCCGGAACGCATTGAAGAGCTGATCGCCTGGGGCACCCAGTTCGACCGCGCCGGAACCAAGCTCGCCTTCACCCGGGAAGGCGCGCATAGCCGCAATCGTATTCTGCACGCCCATGGCGATTCTACCGGCCAGGAGATCGCCCGTGCCCTCTACTTCAAGGCGAAATCCCTGCATAACGTTGCCTTTTGCGAGTTCGAGTTTGCCACCGATCTTTTGCTCGAAAATGGACAGGTCGCCGGCCTCACATTGCTCACCGAAAAAGGCGTGCCCCATCCCGTGCTCGCCTCCGCCGTTCTGCTCGCCACCGGCGGCTTAGGCCATGTCTACCGCGAGACCACTAATCCCGCAGTCGCCACCGGCGACGGTGTAGGCATGGCCTACCGCGTTGGGGCGGAAATCAGCGACATGGAATTCGTGCAATTCCACCCCACCGCGCTCTACCTCAAAGCTGCGGCCCGCTTCCTGCTTTCTGAAGCCTTGCGCGGCGAGGGCGCCTATTTGCGCAACGAAGCCATGGTGCGCTTCATGCCCAAGTACCACCCCATGGCCGAGCTCGCGCCGCGCGACGTAGTTGCCCGCGCTATCGCCCACGAACTGGAAGTCAGCCGCAGCAAAGATCCAGTTGTCTATCTCGACCTGACTCACAAGAATGGCGAAGCACTCAAAAAACGCTTTCCTCGCATCTATCAAACCTGCTTGCAGTACAACATCGACATCACCACCGATCTCATCCCCGTCCGACCCGCCGCCCATTACGCCATGGGTGGTGTGCGCACCGATCTTGACGGCCGTACCAGCCTTCCCCGCCTCTTTGCTGCGGGAGAAGTAGCCTGCACTGGAGTTCATGGAGCCAATCGCCTGGCCAGCAACTCTCTGCTCGAAGGGCTGGTGTATGGCGCACGCGCCGGCCACTCTATGCAGGAGCAAGTCAAACCCGCCAGTCATGCGACTTCTGAAGGCTCAACTGGTAAACCTCCAGCCGAGTCCGCCGCTGTAACCAATCAGCCTCAGTCCGGCAAAGCCGCGGAAGAAGTGATCCGCCATGTGCAGGAAATCATGTGGCGGGATGTGGGGATCGTTCGCAGCGGCGACGGCCTGAAGAAAGCCATTTCCCAGCTCGATCACCTCCGTGCCTGCTTGCCTCGCGAGAACACGCGCCGCGCCCACGAAGCTCAAAACATCCTGCAGACTGGCCTGCTGATCGCCAGGTCCGCTCTCGTCCGCGAAGAGAGCCGCGGTGCCCACTATCGGATTGATTTCCCTTCCCCCAACGATGCCCGTTTCAAGAAGCACTCCATTGTGCAGAACGACAAGATTCGCTTCGAATAGTTGGCAGGGTCCGCCGAGGAAATCTCGAGAACAATTTGATCTGTTCCCTGCAGGTGACCGTCCGTTTACAGGCCCGCCTCGATGCGCGACCGTGGATCAAGGTAGTCTCGCAGCGCGTCACCAATGAAGTTGAAGGACAGCACCGCCAACATCACTGTGATGGCAGGAAAAATTACCAGGTGAGGAGCATCGAAGAGGTGTGACCGGCCATCATTCAGCATTGAACCCCAACTTGCCGTCGGCGGAGCTACTCCCAATCCCAGAAAACTCATCGTGGCTTCTGCAAGAATCGCGCCTGCCATGCCAATCGCGGCTTGCACAATCACTGGCTGAATCATGTTCGGCAGAATGTGGCGAGTGATGATCCAGAAGTCCCCTGCTCCGATCGCCCGCGCCGCTTCTACGTATTCTCTCTCTTTGGTTGCTAATACCTGTGCACGCACCAGCCGCGCGTAACCTACCCACCCTCCAATGATCAGCGCGAGGATCAGGTTAACCAGCCCCGGCCCAAGAAACGCCACGAACGCGATCGCCAGCAGGAACCCGGGGAACGACAGAAACGCGTTCATCATAATGATGTTCACAAACCGGTCGATGCGGCCCCCATAGTATCCCGCGGTGCATCCCACCAATAAGCCGAGCAGCAGCGATCCGGCGACAACACTGGCTCCCACCAGCATGGAGATTCGCGCCCCGAAGATGATGCGCGACAGGATGTCACGCCCCAGTTCGTCCGTGCCCAGCCAGTGCCGCGTGGAAGGTCCCAAAAGCCTCGCCGGCAGCTCGATCTGCGATGGATCATAGGGCGCAATCCAGGGCGCAAAGAGCGCGAACATCACGAAGACCAGGATGAACAGAGCTCCCACCGTCGCCAGCGGGTTAAATCGGAGCGCACGCCAAAGTGCCTCGATCTGCCCGCGCGCCGGACCAGGCTCAATTGCTTGTGTAACCGATGCCATCGCGATCGGCCCCATCATAACCGAAGCCATTCTCGTGTACGATCATGCAAGCGCATCTTACCAATGAATAGTCGCGACCTCGGAGGTTGCCCGGATGCCCCATTGGATCAGCACGTTCATCTTGACCGCAGCATTAGCTCTGCCCAGCGTAGCCGGGGTCACCTATACCGCCGAAACCCGAACGGTAACCGCCGAAGATCCTGATCATACGGCCGACATCAAGGTTCGCGCTCTCGTCAGCGGCAGGAAGGCACGCGTGGATTTTCTGGAAAGTGAACTGCCTGAACTAGGCAAAGGCCGGTATCTGCTCTCTACCGACGAAGGCAAGACCGTCTACCTCGTCGATCCCGACGGCAAGACATTTGCTCTCTGGGACGCGGATAGCATGGTTTCCGGCATGGCCGATCTGATGCGCCGCATGCGCTGGCAGATGAAAGTGCACTTCGAAGAGCCGAAAATCGTAAAGCTGCTCGACGAGAAAGGTGAGATGGTCGCCGGCCTGCCCACGCGCCACTACCGCTACCGCACCAGCTATCGCGTGCGGATAGAGCTGGCCGGCACCGATACCATCAACACCACCGTGGACGAAGATATCTGGACAACTTCGGTCCTTCAGGAACCCGGCCTTCGCCTCTGGCTCAAGCAGGATCCACCAACCTCCGGCGACGACCAACTCGACCGCATCATTCGCGAGGAGAAGTCCAAGATTCAGGGATTTCCGCTAAAGAGAATTACCGTCACCAAGAGCATCGATCATCGCGGCAAGGCCAGCGACAGCCGGACCGAGATGATCGTAATCGAGATGAAGACCCTCCCGGTAGACGACTCAGCCTTCCAGATCCCGTCTGGCTACAAAGAAATGGATCTGAGCAAGCGCGTACCGTTGCATCGGGACTGAAGAGAGACTACTCAGGGTCTCCGTCAACAACGATTCTCGGAAGACTTGGATCTTGGGAAGCTGCGATTTCGCGCAGAGCTTTCCAAGCATTAGCTCGAAGCTCCAAATCGCTGCGAAACCGATCGGACCGTGTGGCTTCTCGGAAGAACAAGAGCACCATTTCCAAATCGGCGCCGCCTCCGATCAGGCGGCGAGTATCCGCGAGACGCTCTTGTTTGCTGTTTTCCGGCAATCTCACTTGAGCATTCTTACTTGCGCGCCAGTTCTTCCGCTTCATCCCTCACCCGCTGGAATCCCCGGGTCAAAATAACCAGATAAACAATGTGCACCAGCCAGGTCACCGCGTACGCTGCATAAAGAAATTTCATCTCCGGATCCTCACTTCAGGCTCTACCAGCGACTTCATGGCGTGCGCCTCCTCAACTCTTTGTCGCACCCGCTCCAGCGTGTAGCGAAGCCAAATCAGTAGTCCGGCCAGCGCCAAAAACGCCACCCAGTTGACCATGAGCGCATATTTCATTTGCGGATCGATGCCTGACTTCGGACCCCCACCAAACACCGGCTGAGGATGCTGCGTCCGAAACCAGCGGATCGCCATGAACACAAATATCGCATTGAGTGCGCCAAACACACCAAACACAGCCGCCAGCACCGGATTCGGTCCACCTACGGAAAACTTCCTGAGCATCAGATAGCCGACGTAGATCAGCCAGAGCACGAGCGTGCTGGTGAGGCGCGCGTCCCATGCCCACCAGATCCCCCACACCGGCCGAGCCCACAACGGGCCGGTCAAAAGCACAACTGTGCAGAACACCACTCCAACTTCGGCCGTCGAAACCGCCACCGCGTCCGCCTGCGGGCTTCGCCGCGCCAGAAACCACAACGACGCTGCGAAATTCGCCAGAAAGCACAGCAGCGCGGTCCACGCCGAAGGCACGTGGTAATAGAAGATGCGCTGCACATTGCCCATCGTGGCTTCCGTGGGCGCGGCTACCAGCGCCTGGTAAAGTCCATACGAAAGCAGCAAGAGCGTGATCAGGGCGAAGATGGTGAATGCCGGTTTCATTCCGCCTGCAAAATCGTATCGAAGAGCAACAATCCGAGGATCGTGAAGACTATATCGTAAACCAGCAGGAAGACGAGCGAGAGCCGCGGCGAGGCTTCTCCCGTCAACGTAGCAGTCGTGGCGCTCACCATCGCCAGTAGCGCTGGAATCGATATCGGAAACAGGATCAGCGGCAGCATAACTTCGCGGCTGCGGGTGCGCATCGACATCGCCCCAAAAAATGTCCCATTCACCACCAGCGCCCAATTCCCCAGGGCGGAAACGAGCACCAATTCGTGCACCGGTCGCACGCTGCGCAGGTTGTAAAACACCACGAACATCGGTGTCATCAGCAATTCCAGCACGGTCACAAACAGAAAATTGCCGATCACCTTCGCCAGGAACAGAGACTCAGCAGGCGCCGGCGATACTCGATACGCGTCCAATGCCTGGTTTCGCAGCTCGCGCGCCCACGTCTGATTCAATGCCACCACCGCCGCAAAAAGCAGTGCCACCCAGATCAGACCGCCAGCAATCTGTCGCGATTCCTCCGCTGACAAATCAAATGAGAAGCTGAAAATCACTACCACCAGCAGCGCAAAGAACAGCATGGCGTTGACTGCGTCTTTGGAGCGCCACTCCAGGCGGAGGTCTTTGGTTAACGTGACGCGGAGAACGGCGATCAATGCGCTCATAATTGTGTCAGTGGCAGCCCAGCCATTGCGCCGCGGCCTCGTGTGTCCTGGGCAACAATCCTTCCCGCCGACATGGAAATCCATTCGTCAGCCGAGCTCTCCAGCAGAGCCGCCTGGTGCGTCACCAGAATAATTGTCGCTCCCGAGTCGCGCCTCTGCTCAAGCAGGCGGATCATCTCCTGCGAGGATTCGCTGTCCACATTCGAGAAGGGCTCATCCAGCAGCATGAGCTGAGGGTTGTTCAGAATAGCTCGCGCCAGCGAGAGACGCTGCCGCATCCCCTGCGAATACTGCCCTACGCGGCGGTTCAGCTGCGGATCCAAACCCACCGTCCGCATCGCCTGCTCGCACGCTGCCTCCCCCACTCCATAAAGCCGCGCAAAATATTGCAGATTTTCCATTCCGGAAAGTTCGTCGTAAAGCATGGGGGCATGGGCCATGTAACCCATGCGTCCATTCACGTCGTGAAGGCTGGTCGAACCCAGAACTGTCACGTTGCCGTGCGACGGCTCAATCAGCCCCGCGATCACGCGCAGCAGAGTCGACTTGCCTGCTCCGTTTTCTCCTAGCACGACATAAAGGTGCCGCGCCGCGAAGCGAGCGCTCACCGAGCGCAGCGCCGCAAAGCGGCCGTAGAGCTTCGAGACATTCTCCAGGACCACTGTATTCGGTAGTTCGGGAGGGGAAGTCACCGCCACGATTCTATTGTGCCTTCAGCCCAAAGCGCACTTTTATTGCTCTCGCGGCACATTTTCCGAGGGGACAACTACCACAGCGCTATGCCAGCTTCGCACCATGGTAACGCGGTACTTCGGAGCCGCTCCGGATAGAATTTCCAACGTGATCAGAGATTTCAGGACTGGCGCAAGTCTCGTGCTGCTGGCGGTGATTCTATTTACAGCCGCCTGCCAGAAGCATGTCCGCGAAGGCGTAGTCGCCGAACGCCCCACTCCAATCGCTTCCGATTGGGTGACTGTCACCCCTCCCAGGCCCCTGGTAGCCACTAAAGGCCGCTTCCAGCACCTCGATATGACTGTCAGCAACGATCTTCTGGCGAGCAACGACCAGTTCGGGTTGCAACTGCCCAATGGTGCGGTCGTAATCCCCGAGGTGCAGCTACTCGACTCTCAGAACAACGCTTATCCACTGGATGAGGTGGGAATCAGCGGCCGGCAACTCATGTTCAGCGGCGAAACCCTGTTAGGCTCCGTAGGTACTCGCAAATTTGCGCGCGTACAGATCCGCTGTCAGCAGCCTGTTACAGTTTCCAGCATTACTTGGTTTGATTCGCCACGATAAGCCTGCGAGACGCTTCAGCTTCCCTGAGCTGCTGGAACGGCGGCATTCGCCCTCTGCGGATTATTACCAGTCGACGCCGGCTTTGCGGGTTCTCCCGGGGCTCGCTGTTGCTGAGGAGCGTATTTCGAAGCACACTTAGCCTGAATCTGCTTGGCATGAAAAACGCCATCCCGCCCAAACTGGCCCTCAGCGAGCGCCTGTGAATCATCCTTGAAGGTATCGGGAGGAGCTTCGGTTCCGTTGTAAACCACCGGCAAGGTTCTCCCTTCTTCCTGCAAAGTAAATTCCAGGTGGGATCCCCGCCGCTGAATTGAACCCGGCACAACGTTGCCCGCCACTCGCAGCCGTTTGCTGTAGCGGCTATTGTCCATCGCATTTAACTCTTTGATGGTCACGTAGTAGCTCTTACTCTCCTGCACTCCCGTCCACGCAAGGTAGCCCAAGGCGACGAGAATGACAGTAATAGCGAGCCCAAAACGGATGTATCGATTTCTCATACTACTCCGGACGGGGACACAACGAATCTACTCGCGCTGAAGCCGAGGGTCAAGAATCACACGCCATTGTCCATACTCTATAGGGCGGTATTCGCGGCGTATAATCGTGGTTTTGGAAGCTCCCGAGGGAAATTTCATGTCGCATCCCGATCCCAATAATAATGGCAACAACGGAAACGGCAGCGCCTGGATTCAGAAGCCCCGCAGCCAATGGATCCGCAAGCGCCAGGAAGAAGCAGCGCGTACCGGCGATGACAACGTCTCACAGACGCACTATGCCCGCCGCGGCATAATCACCGACGAAATGGAGTTTGTGGCCACACGCGAGCGGCTCGATCCTACCGTGGTTCGCGACGAAGTTGCCGCCGGACGCATGATCATTCCCGCCAACATCAATCATCCCGAGCTCGAGCCCATGTGCATCGGCGTGGCGTCCACGTGCAAGATCAACGCCAATATCGGCAACTCCGCCGTCACGTCCCATGTGGAGGAAGAACTGCGCAAGCTGCACACTGCTGTGCATTACGGTGCCGATACCGTAATGGACCTTTCCACCGGCGGCGGCATCCATGAAATTCGCGAAGCGATTCTGCGTCACTCACCCGTGCCAATTGGCACGGTGCCGATCTATGAAGCCATCGCTCGCGTTAAGCGCGTCGAAGATCTGAACGCCGATATCATGCTCGAGGTGATCGAAGAGCAGGCGGCACAGGGCGTGGATTACATGACCATCCACGCTGGAGTGCTCATTCAGTACCTGCCCATGATCTCGAAGCGCATCACCGGTATCGTTAGCCGCGGAGGCGCAATCCTGGCGCAGTGGATGGCTCATCACCACAAGCAGAATTTCCTTTACGAACGCTTCGAAGATATCGTCAAAATCTTCAAGAAGTTTGACGTTTCCTTCTCACTCGGCGATGGCCTGCGCCCTGGCTGTGTCGCCGATGCCAGCGATGAAGCCCAATTTGCCGAACTGAGGACCCTGGGCGAACTCACTCGCATTGCCTGGAAGCAGGACGTTCAGGTCATGATTGAAGGCCCAGGCCATATCCCCATGGACAAGATTCAGGAGCAGGTGGATAAGGAAGTCCAGATGTGCGATGCAGCTCCCTTCTACACGCTCGGCCCCCTAGTCACCGACATTGCCCCCGGCTACGACCACATCACCTCAGCAATCGGTGCCGCCATGATCGGCTGGTACGGCGCTTCCATGCTCTGTTACGTCACTCCCAAAGAGCACCTCGGCTTACCCAACGAAAAAGACGTCAAGGACGGCATAATCGCCTACAAGATCGCTGCCCACGCCGCCGACGTTGCCCGCCACCGTCCCGGCGCCCGCGATCGCGACGACGCTCTTAGCTATGCCCGGTATACCTTCGATTGGGAGAAGCAGTTCGCTCTTTCTCTTGATCCGGAGACAGCGCGCTCCATGCATGATGAAACCCTGCCCGGCGATGACTACTACAAGGCTGCCTTCTGTTCCATGTGCGGCCCCAAGTTCTGCTCCATGAACTATTCCTCCAAGGTGGACGAATACAACCGGCAGGTGCATGGAGTTGAGAAGAAGGATTACTCGGAGCTGGTCAATCAGCTGGTCAGCCTGAAGCGCTAACCGGCAACTATCGTTGTTATCCTGAGCGCAGCGCCCGCTTGGTTTTTCTGACCCCGCATTTTGCGGGTCGCGGGCGCGGAGTCGACGGATCTTGCGGTCAGAGCCTGTGCGCTGCAACTCCGTGAGCTCTATCAGGACTACGCAGCCTGCGACAATTCCTGCGGCCTGCGCTCTGGCCCCTGGTATCCCGCAAGCTTTCGAAGGATGTACTTGCCCTTGCCAGTCAGGAATAAGGCGATCTCACGGGCGATTTCACGAATCAGCAATTGATCGCCCACTGACAGAGTGTGATCTTCTTCAGCCAGCACCTTGATCGCACCCAGCACGCTCTGTCCCACCGATACTGGCACAATCACGCGCTCCCCGCCTTCTGGTAAACCGCTGGCCGCACCCGTCGAACCCAGCACTGCCTGCAATTCAGCATCACAGTCATCGCCCTTAGTGATGCAATCGGCCGCCATCTCCCCCACCCCACGGAAGGCGATGGCAATCGAGTTCCCTGCTGCCTGCAAGTAGAGCACCACCGACCGATAATGCCTGCCTTCATAGAGCAGATCCATCACGGGCTGCAGACGTGGTTGGCGCTGCCGCACATTCTGCCGCAATACACTGCGTACTTCCGCCAATAGCTCTCTGGGATCGCGATATCGATGCAAGGGGCACTTCCCCACAGGTTGGATTCAGTAATGTCAGTCTAAGTCGGGGTTGACCGCCCGTCAACGAACAACCAGGTGAGATACTCTGCCGGAGCGGGCCTCGCCGCATTGCCCCGGGTCAATGACAGGAACCGTGATTACAAGCCTGTAGCCGGTGCGGAGGCGGCCCGCGGTGCTGTTGTCACCGTCGCTTTCGGGCCGAGTGTTATTGCCGGGGTTTCATTGAGCCAGCCGCGAATGGTCGGCATCGCCAGGCGCGCAGCCGTCTCGCCGGCAGCGATCAACTCAACGCAGCGATCAAAACTGTCGTAACTGAATCCACGCACGTCAGGATTCATCACCACATCCGCTTCCGATTTCCAGACGCTGCTCATGCGTTGCTGCGCGATCGAGAAGCACTGCCCGATGACGTCGAAAATGTGCCGCGGTCCATTAAGATTCATGCTATCGCCATTGAGGTGGACCGCAATCACCCGCCTTGCGCCCATCTCGCGCAGCGGCAAAGTAGGAACCGCATTGGATAGCATGCCATCAACGAGCAGCCGCCCTTTTATGTTTACTGGCAGAAACATTCCCGGATACGCGCAACTCGCGCGCACTGGATCGATCACATCGCCGGACGTGAATACGACAGCATCGCCGGTGACGAAGTCGGTGGCGGTTACCGCCAATGGGATCCGCAGCTCCTCGAAAGTCATCCACTTCAGCGTGCGCCGCAGGAAACCGGTCATGCGGTCGTTAGAAGCAAACCCGAAACGTGAAATTGTCCAGCGTGCAAAATGTTTGAAGCGCACTCGCAGTGCTATTGCCTCTAACTCGTCGGCCGATAAACCGCAGCACAAGCCTGCGCCAACTACAGCTCCGACGCTTGTGCCTGCGACAAAACTGATAGGAATATTTTCCTGCTGCAGGACGCGAATTACGCCGATATGGGCAAGGCCGCGCGCAAAGCCCCCGCCCAAAGCCAGACCAATTTGCGGGTCAGAAGCAGAATTAATGACTCGAGGACGCGTCAGCTCATGAGTAAACGCGTCCAAAACCCGAACCAGCTTACCCAATACATTCACGGCCCTTGTCCCCACATCTTGCTGCCGCTACTTCTATCAATTTAGGATGCTGATTTCAAAGGGAATGTTTGTACCAGCCGTTACATGCGTACCCACTCGGTACCGGAGCCTCCACTGAATGGCGCGCGAAATCTCCGCCGGGGGAGTCCTGATAAAGCCTATGAAAGAGGGCTGGTCGATAGCTGCCATCGAACCAAAACGCGATGATTCCCAGGTTTCTGGCAAGAAAAGTACCTCCAAACCAGTATTCGCGCTGCCCAAAGGCCTGGTAGATGCCGGTGAAAAACCGGAGCAAACCGCCATACGCGAGGTACGCGAAGAAACAGGCATCACCGGCGAGATCGTCACCAAGCTCCGCGACATTAAGTATTTCTATGTACGTACGTGGGCCGGCGGCGAGCGCGTTTTCAAGATCGTCAGCTTCTACTTGCTGCTCTATCGCGCTGGCCGCATCGACGATCTCTCTGAAGAAATGAGAGTCGAAGTCCGCCGTGCCCTCTGGCTCCCCCTGGAGGAGGCCCCACAGAAACTCGCGTACAAAGGCGAACGCGAGGTAGCCCAACTGGCACTCGATTACCTGAATCTCCACCCGGACCTGCGAGCTTCGGCAAACACCCTGGAGCATTAAACCGAAGAACTACCGCCATACATGACCTCTCAGCATTGTCAGCCCGGCCAAGCGATTGGCGGCGATTCAGTCGCGCGTGGGGACCTGCTTCTTTCAGCGCGAATTTGTGGGAAAATTTTTCTTCGCAACCAGCCCTTCACCTCACCCTTATCCGTGAGCGCTGTACTTGCCATCCCTCACTGTTCATGATATACGCCGGCGTTACGTAAGTTCCAGATTTTTCAATCACTTACTTGACATCTGTTGCCCTGTCCCGATACCCTGAAAACAACTTAATAAGGCGCGCGTCGATGCCATCCTCACCCCACATCTTTCGGCGCGCGCCGTTCGTGTTTTTGGGTCGCTTTCGCCATCGCCCTGATCAAGGCTCACGTCCCTTTGTAATCTCGAGGGTGCAACCCAATGCCTTCCCATTCCTGTACACTGACCGGTCCGCCTCACTCGCAGGTTGACGAACTCCTCATGCTTTAGTTCCACTAATCTCATGATCAAGCGCATTGATAAGGTCGCAATTCTGGGCGCCGGCACCATGGGCGCACGTATCGCCGCTCACCTCGCCAACGCCGGCGTGCCCTCTTATCTTCTCGATATGGTCCTGCCCGATTCCGATGGCGAGGCGCGCAACAAAATTGCCGCCGCCGGACTCGAGGCGGTCAAGAAATCCAAACCCGCTGCTTTGTTCGAGCCCGGGCTAGCTCGCCTCATCACCATTGGCAACTTTGAGGACAACCTCAAGTGGCTGGCGGAGTGCGACTGGATCGTCGAGGCGGTGATCGAGAACCTGGAGGCCAAGCGCGAACTCCTGCGCCAGGTGGAAAAATTCCGCAAGCCGGGCACCATTATCACTACCAACACCAGCGGACTTCCCGTAGGCAAAATCGCGGAAGGATTCTCCGACGACTTCCGCCGTCACTGGTTCGGCACACATTTCTTCAATCCACCCCGCTACATGCGGCTGCTGGAGCTGATCCCCACTCCGGAAACCGATCCGCGTGCTCTCGAAGCCATCGCTCAGTTCGGCGATGTGCGGCTGGGCAAAGGAATCGTGCACGCCAAGGACACTCCCAACTTCGTCGGCAATCGTATCGGCACGTTTTCCGTGCTGAATGTGATGCGCGTTATGCAGGAGATGGATCTCACGATCGAAGAAGTGGACGCTCTGACCGGACAGGCTGTAGGTTGGCCCAAGTCAGCTACCTTCCGCACCATCGATCTGGTGGGCCTGGACGTCCTCGGTCATGTGGTCAGCAACATGAGCGCCAACGTCAAGGATGAGCGCGGCGATCTCAAATTGCCCGATTTCTTCCATCAGATGCTGGAGCGCAAACTGCTCGGCGATAAGACCAAGGGCGGCTTCTATCGAAAGCAAAAATCGGCGCAGGGAGAGGAACGCTTCGGCATTGACTGGAAAACGCTGGACTACCGCCCCCGCAAAAAGGCCAGCTTCCCCTCGCTCGAACTTGCCAAAAACATTGAAGATCCCAGGGAGCGTCTACGCACGCTGATCGGCGTGGAAAGCGGCGGTCCCGCAAAAAACGATAAGGCCGGTCAGTTCCTGTGGACCACGCTCTCCGACTTGTGGACCTACTCTGCTAACCGTATCCCCGAGATCAGCGACTCCATCGTCGAGATCGATCGCGCCATGCGACTCGGCTTTAACTGGGAGATGGGACCATTTGAGCTTTGGGACGCAGCCGGCGTGGAACGCACCGTGGAGATGATGAAGAAGCAGGGCAAGCCCGTGGCTGCCAATGTTGAGAAGTTGCTGGGCTCGGGCGCCAAGTCCTGGTACCAGGATGCGCCCAAAGCCGCCTCCGGTCGGGCTCACTTCGATCTCTGCACCTTGAGCTTTAAGCCAGTCCACGTGCCCGAGGGCGTATGGTCGGTTGAAGTCGCCAAGAAAAATGTCGGTGGCGTGGTCAAGAAAAATGCCGGCGCGTCTCTAATCGACCTGGGTGATGGCGTGGGCTGTATCGAATTCCACTCCAAGATGAACGCCATCGGCGGCGACATCCTTCAGCTCATTACTCAAACCCTCAAGCCCGGCGGCCCCGGCGAAATCTTCGACGCCTTCGTCATTACCAATGACGCCGGAAACTTCTCCGTGGGCGCCAACATCATGCTCCTGCTGATGGCCATTCAGGAGCAGGAATGGGACGAGATTGACTTCATGGTCCGCGGCTTCCAGGGCATGACCCAGGCCATTAAGTTTTCCGCAAAACCCACCGTAGTCGCGCCTTTTGGCATGACCCTGGGCGGCGGCTGCGAAGTCGCCCTGCATGCGCCTATGCGGCAGCCGCACGCCGAGCTCTATATGGGGCTGGTTGAAGTAGGCGTCGGCCTGCTACCGGGTGGCGGCGGCTGCAAGGAGATGACACTGCGAGCCGTCGATAGCGCGGCGGCCATCCGTCCCGACGGTCGGGGCGAATCCGTCGAGCTGATGGAAGCCATGAAAAAAGCCTTCGAGACCGTTGCCATGGCTAAGGTTTCCACCTCCGCCAGCGAGGCGCGGCACCTGGGATTCTTGTCCAGCGGCGACCCGATAGTCATGAACCGGGAACGCCTGCTGGCCGATGCCAAGTCGCTAGCTCTCGAGATGGTGCGCCTCGGCTATAAGCCTCCGGTGCCCCGTGCTGACATCCCAGCTCCTGGCGAAAGCATCTTGGCGACCTTGAAGCTCGGCGTCCATCTAATGAAACAGGGCGAGTACATCACCGACCACGAAGTCAAGATCGGCAATAAAGTGGCTGAAGTCCTCTGCGGCGGGGCGGTATCGCCGGGCACGCCAGTCAGCGAGCAATACCTGCTCGATCTGGAGCGCGAGGCCTTCAAATCATTGTGCGGCGAGAAGAAAACGCAGGAACGGATTGCCCACACCCTGAAAACGGGCAAGCCGCTGAGGAATTGAGGATCGATGCACCACAGAGGACGCGGAGGAACATAGGATGAGAACGACTCTGCCCAGCAATAGGTTGAAGGCATGTGATTCGCCCAAGAGTCTTGAGGCATGGTACCGAGAAATGCCGCAAGATACGGCACGGGAAAACGAAGCCGAAGAGTGGTGCGAGGGCCTTCTGAATGAGGTATGCGATTAAACTTCAACAAAGGCGGGTGGAGTGCTGCTCTGAGAGAGGATCATTATGCGGGAAGTCGTAATTGCAAGTTCAGTTCGTACGCCGGTCGGCAAAGCTTATAAAGGCACGCTACGCGCCACCCGTCCCGACGAGCTGGCGGCGGTGGCGATCAAAGGTGCCTTGGAGCGTGTGCCGCAGGTCGATCCTAAGGAAATTGAAGATGTGATCCTGGGCTGCGCCATGCCGGAAGCCGAGCAGGGCATGAACGTAGCCCGTATCGCTTCTCTGCGTGCAGGCCTGCCGGTAGATATCTCGGCCATGACCATCAACCGCTTCTGCTCCTCCGGCTTGCAGGCGATTGCCTTGGCGGCCGAGAGGATCATGGCGGGTGGCGCGGAAGTAATCTTGGCAGGCGGCGTGGAATCGATGACCATGATCCCGATGGGGGGACACAAGGTCTCGGCAAACCCCTGGCTGGTCGAGCACTACCCCGACGCATACCTTTCCATGGGCTTGACCGCGGAACGATTGGCGCAGCGTTACGGCATCTCACGCGAGCAAGCCGACGAATTCTCCCTGCACTCGCACCAGAAAGCCATTGCAGCAATCCAAGCAGGCAAATTCGATAACGAGATCGTTCCCGTGCCCGTCAGCTTCACCACTCCCAATGGCGCTAAGCCCAAGCGGGTGGAGATCACATTCAAAATCGATGAGGGGCCTCGTGCCGACACTTCTCTCGAAGCCCTGGCCTCGCTTAAGCCTGCCTTCCATGCCAAAGGCACCGTTACGGCGGGTAACTCGTCTCAAATGTCCGATGGCGCGGCAGCGGCTGTGGTGATGTCCGCAGATCGCGCGAAAGCTCTGGGCATAAAACCCCTGGCGCGCTTCGTCTCGTTCGCGACCGCCGGCTATAAGCCCGAAGAAATGGGAATAGGTCCAGTATTCGCCATACCCAAAGCACTGAAGATCGCCGGCTTGAAGCTGTCCGACATCGACGTGATCGAACTGAACGAAGCCTTCGCCATACAGTCGTTGTCAGTGATCAAGGAAGCCGCCCTCGATCCCGCGAAGGTCAACCCCAATGGCGGAGCCGTGGCCCTGGGGCATCCGCTAGGTTGCACCGGCGCAAAGCTCACGGCGACGATCTTGCGCGAACTCCAGCGGCGCAATGGACGCTATGGAATCGTGACGATGTGTGTGGGTGGGGGTATGGGGGCAGCAGGGATTTTTGAGAACTTGCAGTAAGAGCTTTTCCAACAATGAACGGCAAAGGCTGGAAGTAGACCTTAGTGGTGCTCCTGGTCCTTTGTGGTAAATGGAGAATCTATGGCGACAGCAACACTCAGCAAGAACAAAGTCATCGGCGGCAGTTTCCTCATCCAGGATTCTCCGCTCGAGGAAGTATTCACCCCCGAAGATTTCAACGATCAGCACCGGCTGATCGCGCAAACCACCGAAGACTTCGCCAACAATGAAGTTGTCCCTAACACTGACAAAATCGAGCACAAGGATTTCGCCGTCACCCGCGAGTTGCTGAAGAAAGCCAGCGAACTCGGCCTGACCTCGGTCGACGTTCCCGAGCAGTTCGGCGGCATGGAGATGGATAAAGTCTCCTCCGCCATCATCGCCGACCGCATGGCTAAGTCCGGCAGCTTTTCCGTCTCCTTCGGCGGGCACGTGGGAATCGGTATGCTGCCTATCGTCTATTTCGGAACCGAGGCGCAGAAGAACAAATATCTGCCAAAACTAGCTACAGGAGAGTGGATTGGAGCCTACGCGCTCTCCGAATCCTCCTCCGGTTCCGACGCTCTGAATTGCCGCGCCCGCGCCGTACTTTCGCCCGACGGCAAGCACTACGTGCTGAACGGCGAAAAAATGTGGATCACCAACGCCGGCTTTGCCGACGTCTTCATCGTCTTCGCCAAGATTGATGGGGAAAAGTTCACCGCCTTCATCGTCGAACGTAATTTCCCCGGCTTCACCATCGGTGCCGAAGAGCACAAGATGGGCATCCGCGGTTCCTCCACGTGTCCTCTCATCCTCAATGATTGCCAGGTTCCAGTCGAAAACCTGCTGGGCGAAGCCGGCAAGGGACACGTAATCGCCTTTAACATTCTCAACATCGGCCGCTTCAAGCTGGGCGCTGGCTGCATTGGTGGCGCGCGCACTGCTATGCAGAATGCCATTGGCTATGCCAAGCAACGCAAGGCGTTTGGCAAAGTCATCGCTGATTTCGGCATGATCCGCGAGAAGCTGGCCAATATGGCGACATACATTTACGCCGGCGAGGCCGCTGTCTACCGCACTGTGGGCATGATGGATGTGGCCCTGGCCGAGGTCGACAAACATGCTGCCGACGCCGCCTCCCAGATTCGCAAAGCCATCGAGGAATATGCCGTCGAATGCTCCATTATCAAAGTCTGGGGTTCCGAGATGCTCGACTGGGTGGTCGACGAAACCGTGCAGGTTTACGGCGGCTATGGATTCGTGGAAGAGTATCCCGCCGAGCGCGCCTACCGCGACTCCCGTGTGAACCGCATCTTCGAAGGCACCAACGAGATCAATCGCATGATCGCCACCGGCTGGCTACTGAAGAAAGCCATGACAGGCCAGCTCCCGCTGATGCCAAAGATCAAGCAGGTATTAGACGAAGTCATGGCTGGTCCCAGCTCCAGTGATGGCCACGAAGGACCGCTCGCTGCCGAGCGCGCCAACGTCGCCAATGCCAAGAAGATTGGCCTTTTCACTTCCGGAGCGGCATCGCAAAAATACTTGCAGGCCCTTGCGGACCAACAGGAACTGATGGGCGCATTAGCCGACATCCTCATCGAAACTTTCGTGATGGAGTCAGCTGTCCTGCGTACCCAGAAACTCGTGGAGCGTAGCGGCGAAACTGCAGCCGCGCTGCCTATCGCGATGACGCAAGTCTATGTCAGTGAGGCGATGGACAAAATCGAGGCAGCAGCCAAGAAAGTCATCCCGGCAGTCGCCGAAGGAGACATGCTTCGCACCCAAATGGCCATCCTGCGGCGTCTGGTAAAGTACGAACCCTTCAACACCGTTGCGCTTCGGCAACAGATCGCGGCCAAGGTGATTGAAACCGGCAAATACGTGACCGCTTAGGGGTGCAGTGGTCGCGAGTCTTGAGGGTGCCCCGTTCAAGCGCAGCTTGGGCGGGGCTTTTGTATCGCATATTCGTATTTCGCCAACTCATCCCGACAGTTCTCAAAGACCACCATGCGATTGTATTGGCTGCCACTGGTCTGGGATAATCCTCAGGCTCTGTCATACGTTTTTGCAGACATCTACTCCAGGAGGAAGAATGCGCAACAAAATTCTCGTGCCAGCCATTCTCTTGATCTTGGGCGTTACCCTGTACGCTCAGCAGGACAAGAGCAAGCGCCCCAGCCCGCCCGGCCAAGCCAGCGTGGCCTTCGCCGATGGAAAGAAGATCACCATCGACTACAGCCGGCCCAAGACTAACGACCCCAAGAGCGGGCAGCCCCGCAAAATTTTCGGCAGTCTCGTGCCTTATGGCGAAGTCTGGCGAACCGGCGCCAACGAAGCCACCTCGTTCGTCACCGAGGCGGATCTCATGGTGGGCAGCGCCCACGTTCCCGCCGGCCACTACACGCTTTACACCCTGCCTCAAGAAAGCGGCTGGAAATTAATCATCAGCAAGAAAACCGGCCAATGGGGAACTCCCTACCCCGGCGAAGCTGACGACCTGGCGCGCCTCGACATGAAAGTGCAGAAACTGACGTCACCTGTTGATCCCTTCACCATCTCTCTCGACAAGACAGGGGACAAGGCGGCGGTGTTAAAGATGTCGTGGGAAAACACCCAGGCCAGCGTTGACATCACTGAGCACTGATCGCGGGCCGTAAAGCCGCCACGGCCGCCGCAGCCCCATATCGTGCCAGGACAATGCACTGCTCCTGATGCAGGCGGTCGTCTCTTCCCGTTTTGCATCAGGCATGAGTCAATGCGATGGGGCGATTGAAGCTGACACCTGCCGGTCCTAGAATAGGATGAAACGCAGTGAGGTGCTTATGCCGGTATACGAATACTTCTGCGAGGCCTGCAAAAAAGAATTCGAAAAGACCCTCACACTCCACGAACACGACAAGAACAAAATCACCTGCCCGAAATGCGGCAGCAGGCAGGTACAGCAGATGGCCGCGGCCTTCACCGCCGTGACCTCAAAGAAAAGTTAGTTACCGCGCAACACGTAGTCTCTGGAGGCGCCGTCAATGTCGGCGTGTGCCTCTGACCTAGTCCGCAGCAGCCTTCGTCTCCAGCCTCCAGCGCAATAGCGGATTGCGCGCTGCCCTCACCTCGTCAAGGCGGGAGACTCTCGTACTATGTGGCGCCTGCAACACGATCTCCGGATCCTGCGCAGCTTCTTCCGCGATGGCTCTCATCGCCTCAACGAATAAATCCAGTTCCTCTTTGGACTCGCTCTCCGTGGGTTCAATCATCAGCGCCCCGGGAACGATCAGCGGAAAAGAAACGGTATAGGAGTGGAACCCATAATCGATGAGCCGCTTGGCAATGTCTCCAGTCCTCACCCCGTTTTTCTGCTGCAGGCGATCGTTGAAGACCACTTCGTGCAGCGTCGGGGTCTTAAAAGCTAGTTCGTAGACTCCCTCCAGCTTCCTGCGAATGTAGTTGGCATTCAGAACCGCGTCCTCTGTCGTCTGGCGTAACCCATCCGGACCATTGGCTAGGATGTAAGCTAGCGCGCGAACATGCATCCCAAAGTTCCCATAGAAGGCGCGAACCCGGCCGATGGACTGTGGACGGTCGTAGTCGAAACCCAGCGTCCCGTCCGGCTTGGTAATCACCACCGGCGCCGGTAAAAACGGCTCCAGGATTTTCTTGCAAGCCACCGGGCCCGACCCCGGTCCTCCGCCCCCGTGCGGAGTAGAGAATGTCTTATGCAGATTTAGGTGCATGACATCCACGCCGTTCTTGCCCGGCCGCGCTTTGCCCACCAGCGCATTCATGTTCGCGCCATCCATATACAGCAGCGCCCCCCGGGCATGCAGGATTTCTGCGGCCTGCTGGATATCCGATTCGAATATCCCCAGCGTATTGGGATTGGTCACCATCAGCGCCGCCACATCCTCGGTGACCTGCTTCTCCAGCGCTGCCAGGTCGAGCATGCCCTTGTCGCACGACTTCAGGTTCTCCACCTGATAGCCCGCGATCGACGCTGTGGCCGGATTGGTGCCGTGCGCCGAATCCGGAATCAAAATTTTCTTACGCGGGTTGCCCTGCGTTTCCAGATAAGTGCGTATCAGAAGAATTCCCGTCAACTCCCCCTGCGCACCCGCCGCCGGCTGCAGTGTGATCGCATCCATGCCGGTAATCTCCAGTAAGCAATCGCTTAACTGGCGGAGAATCTTCAAGGCTCCCTGAGAAATCCTCTCCGGCTGGTACGGGTGCGCATTAGCCAGACCATCGAGCCTTGCTACCACTTCGTTAATGCGCGCGTTGTACTTCATCGTGCAGGAGCCCAGCGGATACATTCCCGTATCTACGCCATAGTTCCACGTGGAGAGCCGGGTGAAGTGCCGAATGACCTCGATCTCGCTGACTTCCGGCAGTTCCGCTGGTTCGTGTCGCTCCACCGCTCCCAGCAGCTTCCCGGCATCTACCTCCGGCACATCGAGCGGCGGCAGCTTGTACGCCTTCTTTCCAGGAGAAGATTTCTCCATGATCAAGCCTTCGTTCTGCGTGACGTGCATGGTGGCTTTGGTGATCCGAGCGTTGATGTCTTTCATTAGGCCACTTCCTTCACCACTGCATCGATGTCGCCACGCGTCGTCAGCTCCGTGCAACACCACAATGCCGCATTCCCCAGCTCGGGATAGAACTTCTTCAGCGGGAATCCTCCAATGATTCTCTTTTCCAGCAGCTGATTGTTGATCACGTAAGGGTCTTCCTTGGTCTGAACCACAAATTCGTTAAAGCGGGGCGATCCTGAGAACAGGACCTTTCCCTTCTTCCCAAATTCGCCCGCCGCGTATGCAGCTTTCGCCAGATTTTGCTTGGCCAGGTCACGCATGCCCTCGCGCCCATAGACCGTCATGAAGATGGTCGTTATCAGCGCAATCAGCGCCTGGTTGGTGCAGATGTTCGACGTCGCCTTCTCCCGGCGGATGTGCTGCTCACGCGTCGAGAGCGTCAGCACGAATCCACGCCGGCCCTGCTTGTCAACCGTCTGGCCCACCAAACGGCCCGGCATTTGGCGGACAAATTTTTCTCTGGTGGCAATCACTCCCGCATACGGTCCGCCATACCCCAGCGGCACGCCAAAGGACTGGGCTTCCATCGCCACGATGTCAGCCTCCACAGGCGGCTTCACAATCCCCAGAGAGACCGCCTCCGCGATCGCCACCACCAGCAGCGCCCCGCGTTTGTGCGCGATTCCGGCTACTGCAGCCACGTCCTCGATGGTCCCGAAAAAATTCGGTGATTGAATCAGTACGCAGCTGGTTTGGTCGTTGACTGTCTTCTCGAGTGTAGTCAAATCAATGCGGCCGTGGTCCCCGTAACTCACGGCCGCAATTGGCGTGTCCTGGTTCTTAGCGTAAGTTGCCAATACTTCCCGATACTCAGGATGGACGCTGCGCGCCACCACCACCGCTTTTCGGCCAGTAACCCGCTCCGCCATCAACACCGCTTCAGTTGTCGCAGTCGAAGCGTCATACATGGAAGCGTTGGCGACTTCCATGCCAGTGAGCTCGCAGATCATCGACTGGAATTCAAAAATGGATTGCAGCGTGCCCTGTGCGATCTCGGCCTGATATGGCGTGTAGGCGGTGAAGAATTCGCCACGCGAGATCAGCGAGTCGATCACTACCGGCCGGTAGTGGTGGTAAGCTCCGGCGCCGAGAAAGCTCCTATATCCTTGAGCATTTTCCGCCGCTCGCTGCTGGAATGTGGAAAGGATTTCGCATTCTGCCATCTGGCGGGGCAGGTTGAGGTCGCCCTTGACGCGGGCGCTGACGGGAATCGGAGCAAACAGATCGTCAATCGATTTCGCTCCAATTTCCCGCAACATTTCTTGGCGGTCGCTTGGTGACTTCGGAAGATAGCGCATGAGATTTGCTTCCGCTTGGTGCTTTGTCCTGAGCCCACGGGTGACTCATCCTAAGCCCTTCTCTTCGGGGCGCAAAATGAGTACTTGCCCTATGGCATCAGGAAAAACGGCGCAACAGCGCGGAACTATTGATTGTAAAGCCCCGGAGCGCTATGCGTAAGGTGGGAATGAAAGGCCGGCACTTCCACCCGGTCTCGACAGCCCGTGAAACGGTGCTTGCCCAGTCTTCCCGAAGCGGGAATGTGGACGGGAATCATCGGCGCACCCACAGCGGGCAAAGCGGGTCGTTCGGTTGGTCAGCTATTCTTGTGTGACCGCTCGCCGTTCCCCTCGCTCGTCCTTTGCCTTAGTGGTCCGCTTCACCTGGAATCGCGAAGACCACGTGCAGGTGCGCGAACCCACCAGACGGATAGAGTCTGAATCGCGCCCTTCCCTGGCTACGATCAAGCTATGCATGGTGTAGCAAACGTTGCCCGAGTCGTACAGCCATCCATGCTCGATAGCTGGCTTCGGCGGAAGCGAAACTCCCCCTCCGCCGCCCATGAAAGGCTCCAAAGCCTGATCTGACGTTGACATCGGAAGCTCGATCGCGTCTTTTGTAGCTGACACCTGCGCAGGCTGCTCGCATAGTAATGCACCCGTGAACGCAGCCAGAATCAACAAGAGCGCAGCGAAGTACATAATGATTCGCATGCCGTCCCTCTCGCGCGAATTATATCTCCAAAAATGGAGCGCCATTTTGTTCGGGGACGAATGGCTGAAGCGCGTTTACACCAGCCGCTACGCTACCTCCTCGGCGACGAACTTCTCATAGTCCTGCGCCGAAAGCAGGCTGTTAACCTCGCCGGGATTCGAAATGTTTACCTTTATCATCCATGCACCGTGAGCATCCGTATTGATCTTTTCCGGCGACTTCGACAGATCCTCATTTACCTCCGCCACCGTCCCCGAGACCGGCGCATATAAGTCCGACACAGCTTTTACGGATTCCACTGTCCCGAAGCTCTTACCCGCAGTAACGCTGGCGCCAACTTTAGGCAGCTCCACAAAAACAATGTCGCCCAGAGACTCCTGGGCGTGATCGGTGATGCCGATGACTCCGGTGTTACCTTGGATTCTGATCCACTCGTGCTCTTTGGTGTATTTGAAATCCTGCGGATATGTCATTTCTCGTTCTCCAGAAGTGCGGAATCATTGCCGCCAACGACAGGCTATACGAAGGATCACTACGGTCTCTCTTGCAAGCTCTGCGGTTTCCTGCGCCTGCATGCAAGGTGGTTTGATTCTGCTCGATGCAATAGGAATCAGGAATTCTTCTTTGGCCGTTTGTAAAAAGGCGTGGGCACAACCTTAGCTTTGACTCCTTGCCCGCGAATTTCCACGGCTAGCTCTGTTCCCACTGCCGAATGCCCCAGTGGCACGTAGGCCAGTGCAATGTTCTTCTTCAGAAACGGAGCATAGGAACCGCTGGTTACCCATCCAATTTCTTGGCCGGCCGTATCCAGCAACCTGTATCCATCGCGCGCAATGCCGCGGTCCATCATCTCCAACCCCACCAGCGTCCGGGTGATCCCTTGGGTCTTGGCCTTAGCCAGGGCATCCCGGCCCGTGAATTCCGACTTCTCCATCTTGCAGAAGCGGTCCAGGCCGGCTTCCCAAACATTGATTGAGTCCGAAATTTCGTGCCCGTAAAGCGGCAGTTTTCCTTCCAATCGCAGCGTGTTGCGCGCCCCCAGGCCACAGGGAATCGCGCCAAATTCTTTCCCTGCTTCCAGGACTTGGTTCCACACCGCCGCGCTGATCTCTGGATCCGCGGGCACATAGATTTCGAAACCGTCCTCTGCGGTATACCCCGTTCGTGCGATCAGGATATTTGGGAGCCCGCACACCGTCCCATGCGTGAACCAGTAAAACTTCACTGCTCCAAGATCGGCATCCGTCAGCTTTTGCAGCAGATCGACTCCGCGTGGACCCTGAATCGCGATCTGGGTAAAGTCATCGCTGAGGTTATCCACCTGACAATTGAAGCCACGCGCACTGTCGCGAGCCCACCCATAGTCCTTTTCGCGCGTGCCTGCGTTGATCACAATCAGGTAATTGTCCTCTCCCAGCTTGTGTACGATCACATCGTCCACAAACGTTCCCTGCGGATACAGCATGGCGGAATACTGCGCCTGACCCACTGAGAGTTTGGCGGCATCATTCATGGTGAGGTGCTGGATAGCCGCCAGCGCCTGCGGCCCGCGCACGCGGATGTCTCCCATGTGGCTGACATCGAAAACCCCCACTCCGCTTCGCACGGCCATGTGCTCAGCGATCAGTCCACCATATTTGGGATACTCGACCGGCATGTCCCAGCCATTGAAGTCCACCATCTTGGCTCCCATCTGCCGGTGGACGGCGTTGAGCGCGGTCTTGCGTGGCGTAACCGCGGCGGCTGGCACAGCTGACAAGGACACCCTCCATGCGCCAACTGATTCGGCGCAAACCAGTTGGCAAACCGCAAACGTTATCACGCGCTTTTTCGCGGGGTCAAATGAGGGGACAGCAGCGCAGCGGACCAGTTTGCGTCGTCATCCCGCCCCTTCCCATCGAGCACCTTGATTGTCATCATGAGCCGCCAGGGGCGGCGAGGGATCTGCAGTTATGCCGCTGGGCAGAGCCCTGCCCCTATCACTCGCGCCGGCGCCCCAGCTTCCGCGGCGGACCTGGGATTCAGGACCGTTCTTCACCCCAATCGGCGAATGGGAAGGAAATACCACCCCGTCAGATGCGCTTCAGAAAATGGACCACATCGTCACCGCCGATTTTCGTGTAATGCACAGTGACGTGCTCCCCTTCCTTGCCAACATAATCAGCGCCTCTAACTACGCCGTGTTCGGTATCAACCGAGGCATCTTTGCTCAGGTGAAAAGTCTTCTCTGCTCCGTCCTCCCCCTTTATGACTATAGTGTGGGCAGCCTTGTCGACTCTCGTTACCGTGCCTTTGGCAACATGCGCATCCGCCTTACCGAAGTCGCGAACCGCAACCGCCGTCTTATCCGCACCCTTCTCCGTGTAGTGAACCACGACGTGCGCGCCGTCCTTGGCGCCAACAGCAGCCTCGCCGACGCCTTTCTTGGTCAGCTTTCCCGCATCATCGAAGGACTCTACCGCGGTGTGACTGGTGTACTTGAATACGTGCTCGGTTCCCTCCGCCGTATCGACGGTGATAGTCTTTGCATCTTTGTCCACCCTCTTGACCGTCCCATCCACCGCATGGACCACATCTTGAGCAAGGGCCTGCAAGCCAGCAGTCCCCAGCACCCAAGCAAAACAGATCAACAGCGATTTGATTTTCAGTGTGCGCGGCACGGATTTCCTCCTGGTAGTTGTACGCGTGAAATGCAAAGACCGCTGTGGCTGCCAGCCATCATCCCGAACTGGGAACCAAAACCGGCGACCTCGAACACTGCAATAGAGGCTTCGCCATTTTACCCGCAGGCCCCCTTGGGCCATCGATTTTCTCGTCCAGAGACAATTTTCCGCAGCATGAGTTGTTGCAGCACTCTACCTTTGCTCCCGGCTTCCACAAGCAGTACGCAGAAAATCCACAGAAATCGCGGCCCAGGCGTGCAAAAGGGAGCACATTCAGCAAAAATCCCCTTGCGTGCGCACCTACCCATTTCGATAATTTCACAGCAGGGCGATCTCCAAAAAGGCCAACGTGCATCGATATCATCGAGCCGACGTACTCCGCATTCTCCGCATTTCGGCCAAACAGTTGTCGCAATGGCAGAAAGCCGGGCTGGTGGCCGTCAGCGAGACCTATTCTTTCTTCGACCTGCTGCAACTGAAAAAAGTTCGCGACCTGCGCGCCAAGCGCGTGCGTCCGGCGGTCATCCGCGAATCCCTCGCGGCTATGCAGAAGCAAGTCGCGGGAATGGAGAATCCGCTGCTGGAGGCGAGCACCTTCTCCACCGGTGCGCGCGTGATGTTCCGCCACGAAGGCAAGGTAGTGGACCCGATCGCCGGCCAGTTTATGCTCGATTTCGCGCCTCGCCAGCGTGTGGTCCCGGCCACACTAACGCCAGTTCGGGCAGCTGAAACCGCGGTCGAGTACTTCGCTCGTGGCGTGGCGCTGGAGGAAGACCCCTCCGCGCAGCAGGACGCGATTGCGGCCTACGTGCGCGCTCTGGAGCTTGACCCCAATCATGCCGCCGCACATATCAATTTAGGCACGCTCTACTACAACCAGCAGGACTACGCGCGCGCGGAAGGTCACTATCGCAAGGCCATCGAAGTGGACCCGCGATATGCCTTGGCCTATTTCGACCTGGGCAACGTGCTTGACGAGACCGGCCGGGTGACCGAAGCCATCAAGGTCTACAAGACTGCGCTGCAACTCGCTCCCACTTACGCCGATGCCCATTACAACCTGGCGTTGGCTTACGAGAAGATTAAGGACTCACGCAAAGCGCTCACTCATTGGCGCGCCTACTCCTCACTCGATAGCGTCAGTGCCTGGGCTGCCCATGCCCGCAGCCAAATCCAACGCATCCTCGCCGCCGAGAAGTTGCAGGTTGTTTACCGCAGAAAGAAGGACGGACTTTAAAGATTACTATTGCTCGTTGGCGGTCTGCGATTCGCTTCTGGAGCAAGACTTGGTTTCGCTCCGTCCGTTGGGAATCAAGGATTCAGGCATACCGCCACCCTTTCGATTCCGACATTGCTATCTCGAAAGGATAGCCGCTTTTTCAGGGTTGAAGTAGGAAACCGACGCGTCCGCTCTCCTCTACATCACAAACGCGCTCTCCGATTCCGCTAGTCTCTCGCTCTTCGGACGCAACGCCCGCGCCACCTCCGGCTCGCTCTCGCCGGCGGCCTTCTGCGTCAGCGCCATCACCATCAGGCTGGCGAGCATTTGCACTGTGGCCACATCGCGATCGTCGAACCCGTAGGGCTCACCCGAAAGTACCTCCAAAACTCCCAACACGCCGCCCTCGAGGTGGACCAGCGGAGCCACCACCAGCGAACTTACCCCCAACTCGCGGCAGTTCTGCCGATCAACTTTAGGATCCTTCTCCGCATGATCGCAGCGCCAGGCTTCCCCAGTCCGCAGGCACAAACCCGAAAGCCCACGATGTGTCTGGATTTCACTTCCCAATTCCGGCACGCCGCTGCCGATCCGTGACTGGCAAATCATCTGCCCGTTCTGCCACAGAGCCAAGGCAGCCCCTCCAGCATGCGTCAGCGACCAGGCCCGTTCCAGGATACGCGGCAGCACCGAGTGTTGCTGCACAAGCGCGAACGATTGGGCATGTTTCTCCAACCGCGCGGCAGCGATATCAATCACTGGCCTGTCGCTGCCACCCGCCCGGCCCCACGTCGCCTGCCGCCCTGCAATCTCTAGTACCGGTGTCGCTGCGCGCGAGGCCGCGAAGCCGCCATCCCGCTGGCCGTACACTGGCGTTCCCGCCGGGCGCAACACATCCGCCACCACGCGCTGTAGTACCTCATCTTCAATTAGGTTAGCCGTCGCTTGGCCGCGCAAGGTGCCTCCCAACGCGCAGGCGAGACTCAGCACTGCCTTGCTCCCGCACGCCAGGCAATTCGTAGTGCTGTTGTAACTGATGAGCTCGCATTGGACGCATAAGACGGCGTCCCTCAATTGCAGAAATGAAACCTGTCTCGCATTCGGTGTTGCCATCCTGACGTCTTTCTCCTGGAAAACTGTTAGGTGTGTGACGTGTGCGGGTAAGGCCGCAGGAAATTCAGGAAACAGAAAGTAGGGCAAGCGCTAAAGAAAAAGGAGTACCGGAGTTGGTTCGGTTGTGGAAATCTGCGCAAACCGAACAATGCGTCACACAAGATCAGCCAGCGAGAATTTTTTCTCGTGCAGTCGGTACTCGAGAAGTGCCCGGCCATCGGCGGTGATACGCACGCTGCCATTCTGCCGCTCAATCAGTTGCGCATCTTCCAAGAAGGCGAGCCATTCGTCGAAGGTGGTGCCTTCAAAGATCTCCGGATAATGGCGGCGAGCCTCGCCCCAGACAAAAAACAATCTGTTAGTCGAGGCTTGGCCTTTTCCGGCCCTGCTGATCAACTGCAGCGCCGGAACCTGGGTTTCCCACAAAATCGCATATTCAGGATCGAAGGCATCTGCCAGCGAGAGGATAGTAAAGCCCCGATGGCATGGCAGCGGCTCACCACATTTCGGATAATCCTGCAGAAGGGCAATCAGTGCCGTCCAAATCAGACCCGCCACCAGCAATCCCAGAATCATCGAAAGCGCGATCATCGTCGCACCTGCACTTTCTGGGCCCACCATCCCGCAGGAGCAGGATGGGAAGTTAGGTCCGCGATCCGTCTTCCCCATTTAGAAGCTTAGGTCAGCTGCCATATCTTCACAGTGACCACGGTCACTGCCCCAAAACATATCTTGACACGATATACAGGTGCGGGAAATCCAACGGTTTCCGTCCGCCACTCGGCTTTACCGGTGAAATTGCGTACGCCACGGCAAACAGCCGGTTCGTGAGCGATTCGGTTCTGCTTTAGCTTCGCGCCCTGCCGTATGATGGCGAATCTCGCCTGATTTCAAGGCGGGCCACTGAGTGCGATGGGAGGACATGTGGCAAACGAAAATCTTGCAGAAGCACGCGCGGATACAAGTCTTGCTGACAAAGTCTTCAGTAATTCGCCCAATATGCTCGTGCTTTGTCTTACGGTCATAGGCCTGGTCAAGATTTATACGCGTTTCGAGAGAATCACCACGCTTGCCGACAATTTCCTGGCCTTCATCTGCCTCGGATATTTTGTGGCGACACTCGTTTCCTACCTGGCGTTGCGGAGCCAGCAGAAAGCGCAGCGACTCAGGCTCGCGAAGATAGCAGACCTCCTATTCCTGATTTCGCTGTGCTCCACCGCTGCCGTAGCCGTTTTCATGACTTTCACCCTGCAGGGCTAGAGGAGGAATACGGCTACTGGCGTGTGCAGTGAAAAGTTCGGCAGGAGTGCATGGGAAACTTGGTGGACCTGGTCGGGATCGAACCGACGACCTCTTCCATGCCATTCAACCCGATATGTGGAATTTCAACAGCTCGCGCGGCACGGATGGTAACGCAAATGAAAGGGTTGGAAGGCAACGGAAAGCCAAGTGGACCCTTAATGGACCCGCGCAGGGCGTTTCAATTCTGCTAGAACGATACGATCCTACGACTCAGTGCGTACGGAACGTGTTCCATTCGCAGGTATCCAATTCCATAGCGCAGTACGCCTCAAACAAGTAGAGTTCGAGAGGATTGCCGATTTCGACGAAGGCAACATTGCAATTCCGGAGCAACTGCTGTGCTTCATCAAAGGCCTGCCGAAAGCTCTGATTTGTCATTGCCTCAGCCCTTCCCATCGAACGCCCCGTTTTACTTTTTGCCATCATGTGGGCAAGGCTTGCGTCGAAGTGAGTTTTGCCCGTTAGATGCTGACGCAGCCGTTGAATCAGCGAACGGGATATGCCGACATAGAAGGGGCGTCCGTCGTGGATTAGTACATAGCAACCTGAGAGATCTTCTGTTCGTCCGAGCTTGGACAATACTCCTTTCAGGCCGAGACCCCTTGTGCAGAAAGAAGAAGCCAAGTGTTGTTTCGTCAGAGCGAGTCGCAATTCTTTCATGTACGCAGGCAGAACTCTGGTCGCCATCTCGCCGAACGTGTGTTTGCAGTTGTCGATTGGCATAACTCAAAAATACAGGGCGAAGTCAACGGTGAGAGGCTGAAATCATCAAATCTCGGCAGTGCGAACACACAACTCTCGAATCATTTGCCATACCGCTGTGAAAAGCCGTCTGCGTTCCGAATCCGCCTTCGCAAATCTCGCAACGACTGTTCGGCTCCGGTGAAACTGGCTTGTTTGGGATACCGCCGAATTCCTCAATTTTGTCACGTGTTGTCTTCGGAGGTCGCGGAATGGATTCGGACCCGTAGTAACGCTTTGGTTTGAGGCGGTCAAGAATTTGCCCAAGCGCCCAAGCTGCGAGGAAAATGAATAGACGTACCTCGAAATGGGTCATCACTTGTACCGAGATTCGTAAGCCGCCAAAGCCTACACCTCAGAAAATGCGACGGACAAGGCAGCAGCAGTTCGTATGGCTGAAGTGTCGGTCCTCGCAGAGATTTTAGAATTTTTCCCAGAACGCCGCCTTGGCGCGCACACTTTGCTCGAGGTCATTCCCAATACCCTGGGTCACGGGCTCACTAATCCACAGGTCGTGTACGTCCTTCGGTGGATCGCCGGCCGGCACGCAGGCGTGCCGGAGTTCGATCCCGGGTACGTGCTTGTATAGGCGGCGATCAGCTTGCTGAGCGACAAGGTCGCGGAGACTATCTGTCGAGAAGCAGAAGCGTTGCAGCGCAGAGATCAAATGGCCAAGGAGAAGACTTATGAATCCAACTGCTGGGCGCTAGATTTGCAATCCATTTCGGGACAACATTGCAATGACTGCGTAGTCTTGGCCTGAATTCGATGTAGAGTTAGCTCAGTTACTTGCGCAGCCAGTCACCTCTGGGATCCATAGTTCGGGTCCGTGGATAGGTTGTACCCGACACCTCAAGCTCCGGCGGTGCGTCCATGAAACACCCGGCTGTAGCGCCGATTCTTTTTGCTTCTCTCGTCTCGCTCAGCGCATTTGCACAAACCGCTCCCGCAAGCGCGCAGATTCCGCAAGCATCCACTTCGAAGATCTACCGCGCGAAGGCGCCCATACTCACGCTCACTGGCGACAATCTCAGTCCTTCAACCGGACAGGCCGTCCGCTTCGCCGCCGCATGGGACCGAGAAGTATCCCAGATGACGTACCACTTCGACTTCGGCGACGGCCAATCCACCGATACCCAGCAGCTTACTGCCGATCACAGCTATTCCGCGCCTGGCACATAC